>Ga0105359_10000248_pt1 | contig 43831 bp, 35 predicted proteins | sample GOMGulsemesocosm_6_FD_83659 | JGI IMG/M metagenome (GOLD analysis project Ga0105359, IMG submission 83659) | Methane-oxidizing microbial communities from mesocosms in the Gulf of Mexico - GOM8C Gulf of Mexico | ecosystem: Environmental > Aquatic > Marine > Cold seeps | place: Gulf of Mexico...
ACAAAAGCAACTTTACCTGAAGGTTTATCCATCTTCTTTTGATAACTTAAAGAAGTAGTAACCACTTGAGTTGATTGTTCCTTCTCTACTTTGCTGTCGCCTTCATTACCTTGCTTATCCGTTAATTCAAACAAGCCAACGACTGAAGCTTGATATAAGTCGCTACCTAAACTCCAGTAAAGCTCATTAGACTTACCGTTCCAATTCAAGCCTTCACCAGCACGCACTGATAGTTTTTCAACAGGTAAGTTATTCGCTTTAGGTCCAGTATCAATTACCGCACCTCGCTCAACGAATGGTGTAACAAAAACATTAAAACGTTCAGCAAATGCAAGATACTCTCCATCTGGCGATACTCGATATTCTGTAGCAAATTTACCTTGATAAAGTTTTTTCTCATGCTGCCCATCTAAATCGATACGCACTAGCTGAGTTTTTTCTCCGCCTCGAGTTAAGTAGATACGATCAGAACGGTCTCCAAAATGTGGCATTGATCCATACTTAGTCACTAAACTCGCTTTGCCTCCTTTACTCGAAACAGTATAAACTCCAGAATTTAAGCCCCACACAGGATCTAAAATTGAACCTCCTGATACTTTCCGGTAAACAACTTTCTTACCGTCAGGAGAAAAGCTTGGCTCAATGTATTTTCCTGGCTCAGAGCTGATGGTTTTACCTTTACCTCCTCGAGTAGAAACTACCTTGATTTGTCCCTGCTTTTTATCATTCCACGTCACGTAAACAATTTTTTTACCGTCACGAGAAAAACTAGGGTTTAGTTCAAAATGTGATTTTTGTTTGGTTAAGCGCTTTGCTTTCCCTTTGGTTTTACCATTAGCAATGCTGCGCACATAAATATGCCCCATTGACTCATAAACCACTTTTTTGCCATCTGGCGATATTTCAACATCACGTAACATTTTTACGTCAAAGTTATCTTGGTCAAGATCATGTTGAAAACGCAACGCAGTTTGAATTTTTTTAGTGGTTTTTACGTGGAATGGAATAACCTTTGACTTTTTACTATCAAGTGACAAGTGGTTAATTTTACCTCCCGCCCAAAAAACAATGCCTTTGTTATCAGGTGTCCAAGCCATGGTAGGATATACGCCATGGATAGCCCACGTTTCCTGCATATCACGATCTAAACCTTGATGAACTAAGGTCTGCTTACCGCTTTCAAGGTCGTATAAGTATAAGTTTGAACTGAAATCATCACGACTAATAAAGGCTAAATGCTTACCATCAGGAGATGGAGTAGGACGAATAGCTCCGCCTTTTCCCGAAATAATAGTTTTAATCTCACCCGTTTCCAGCTCAAGGCGTTTTATTTTATAAATGCCTTTAACTGAGTCTTTACTGTAATGAAAAGTTTTGCCCGGTGTGGCATCTTGCGAAAAATAAACAAACTTACCATCGGGAGAATAAGCTGGTTCGCCTAAATCTTTTTGCTCATTTGGGCGTTTGGTTAGCATCACGCCATTACCGCCCGTTTTATGATATAGCCAAACTTCACCAGCACCAAGCGAGCGTGAACCAGTAAAGTGTTTACGCCCAACAATATAGTTACCATCTGGTGACCAGGCAGGACTGTTTAATAAGCGAAACGTTTCTGAGCTCACCGCTTTACCGTTTGAACCGTCAGCATTCATAACCCATAAATTATCGCCGCCGTTTTCATCTGAAGTGAAAGCGATATGTTTACCATCGGGGCTAAACTTAGGTTGCATTTGCCAAGCAATATCAGTCATTAAGGCTGTTGCTTCGCCACCTTTCATTGGAAGAGTATAAATATCACCTAATAAATCAAATACAAGGGTTTTACCATCAGGGCTAACATCAATATTCATCCAAGTGCCTTGATTAACATCGATATTAGCGTCGATGAACTCACCTTGAGGCTCATTCACTGACCATTTTTTTTCTTCACTTTTTTTACTTTCTTCTGCATAAACAGAAGTAGTCGTTACCAGTGACAATGTTAACGATGCCGCCAGCACTGTCAGCTTGAGGTTTTTATATGACATACTTATTTACCTATTGAAAGTTACCTAATGAGATAATTATTATTTTTTGATTGTATACAATACAACAAGAATGCGTAAAGGGGGAAGAGTTGCAACGTTCAACGGCTTATTTATTTCGATAAACCGTTTAAAAAGAGTAAGTACAGAATAAAATTGAGGTAATGCTAGTGATGATAACCCCAACGCGGCATTATCGATTGGTCAATACCTAAATGGTCAAGCATTCTCCCTACCATAAAATCAATCAAATCATTAATCGATTCAGGCTGATGATAAAATCCAGGCGCTGCTGGCATAATAGTGACGCCCATTTGCGATAACGTCAGCATATTTTGTAAATGTATAGTTGAAAAAGGCGTTTCTCTTGGCACTAAAATGAGTTGGCCTCGCTCTTTGATCACCACATCAGCTGCGCGCTCAATTAAATTGTCACTCATCCCTTGACTAATCGCCGCCAACGTACCAGTTGAACATGGACAAACTACCATTTTTTTAGGGGCTGCTGAGCCAGAAGCTACTGGTGAAAACCATTGCTCTTTACCAAATACTGTTATTTGCTCCGGTTTAGCATGATATTTTTCAGTTAATAATTGGCTAGCTGCATCAGGAGAGCTTGGTAGCTTCAAGCCAACTTCAGTATCAAAAACAACACGAGCCGCGGTTGAGCATAATAGATATACTTGAATATCAGCAGCCACTAAGCATTCTAATAAACGCAATGCATAGGCAGAGCCGGAAGCTCCGGTAATTGCCAAGGTGATTTTTTCGTTAAATTTTCCCATCTTTTTCATCTCTACCATACGTTTTGCCATTGAGTAGGCCGTTATTTTGTTACTAATGCCGCCAGCAGTTTATCATGAATGCCACCAAAACCACCGTTGCTCATTACTACAATTGTATCGCCCGCTTGCGCCGTGGAAATAATACTATCGATAAAGCTTTCTAATTCATTGCCAACAATACAAGGTTGACGACAGTCGTTAATTAAATCATCAACGGACCACTGCACTTGCTCTCCTTGAAAGACAAATACCTTGTCGGCATCATTAAGAGAATGAGCGAGAGTATTTTTGTGTACACCCGATTTCATGGTATTCGATCTCGGTTCAAGTACAGCAATGATGCGATTATTATTCTCTGTACTTTTGCCAACATTTGCTCGCACGCCAGCTAATGTTTTAGCTATCGCTGTTGGGTGATGAGCAAAGTCATCAAAAACACGTATACCACTTACTTCACCACGTAATTCTAACCGTCGTTTGGTATTAATGAACTCAGACAACGCATCAATAGCTACATGGCTTGGCACGCCCGCATGACGAGCGGCAGCTATCGCCATTAGGCCGTTATCAATATTAAAATCACCAATTAAATCCCACTTTACCGTACCTTGTGCTTTGCCTTTAAAACGGACAATAAACTCACTGCCATCAGCTATTAACTTTTCAGCATACCAGCCATGATCAGATTCAATCTCATCTACACTAAATTCTGTTGGCGTCCAACACCCCTGTGCTATGGTGTCAGTGATTGCTCGCTCACCTTTTGGCGAAAGGATTAAACCATTACTGGGAACCATACGAATTAAATGATGAAATTGACGCTGAATATCTGAAAGGTTATTGAAAATATCAGCATGGTCAAACTCAAGGTTATTGATCACTAATGTACGTGGTCGATAATGAACAAATTTAGATCGCTTATCGAAAAAGGCCGTATCGTATTCATCTGCTTCAATAACAAAAAACGGTGCATCGCCTAAACGAGCAGAACAATCAAAATTTTGTGGTACTCCACCAATAAGAAAACCCGGCTTCATATGGGCGTATTCTAAAATCCAAGTAAGCATTGAACTAGTTGTCGTTTTACCATGTGTGCCTGAAACTGCTAGTACCCAACGGTCTTTGAGCACATTTTCAAGTAACCATTGCGGTCCTGAAATATAAGCAATATTACGGTCCAGTACATATTCCACCATAGAGTTACCGCGCGACATTGCATTGCCCACAATCACCAAATCGGGCTCATCAATTAAATGCTCAGTTAAGTAACCTTGCTTGAGTTCAATACCAAGCTCTTCAAGTTGCGTACTCATTGGCGGATAAACATTAGCATCACAACCTGAAACACGATGACCCAGTTGTTTGGCAATTGCCGCAATACCGCCCATAAATGTTCCACAAATACCTAAAATATGAATATGCATACTCTATCCAAGAATTAACTTTTACTAATGATATAATTGCTGACAATATACCTGAACCATTATTAAAATGGCACAGTTAACAAAGAATTAAACGGATAACTTTATCCGTCAACAAGGAGTTTTCTTGAACACTGCAACTTTATCATCTATTAATATCTATCCAATCAAATCAACTGCAGGTATTGCACTTTCAAACAGTTGGGTTGATGATTTTGGTCTAAGTTTTGATCGTCGTTTTGTTATTACCAACTTAGAAGGTCGATTTATGACCGCGCGCACAGAGCCACGTTTATGTTTAATTCAAGCGAGTTTAACCGCTACAGGCATGATACTCACTGCACCAGACATGCCATTACTTGAGATTAAATATCAAAACTTTAGTCACGACTATAAAAAGATTACCGTCTGGAAAGATGAAATCAATAGTCAATATTGTGATAAAAACTATGATCAGTGGTTTAGCCAATACTTGGGCAAGCATTGTCAGCTGCACTTTTTTGGGGAGCAATCAAACAGACAAGTAAAAAACTCAAAGAATGAAGTCGGTTTTGCTGATGGTTATCCATTAATGGTTATTTCTCAAGCATCATTAGACGAATTAAATACTCGCTTAGTTGATCATCATGTCACCATGGCACAATTTAGACCTAACTTAGTAATTAACAATACCTCCGCTTTTGCAGAAGATACTTGGCTACACATTCGCATTGGTGAAGTTGAATTTGAAGTTGTTAAGCCATGTTCTCGCTGTATTTTTACTACTGTTGATCCCAGAAGCGCAATCAAACATGATAAGCGTGAACCGTTAGCAACATTGAAGAGCTACCGACAGGTTCCTAGAGGGGAAATAATGTTTGGTCAGAATTTAATTCCCCTGAATAAAGGTCAGATAAAACAAGGTGATGAATTGATAGTATTAAAAACCCAAGCTGTAATGCAATTTAAATAAGTTTAAAAGAATTCTAATTATTAGGGCTGATAGCATATGAAACTAAATTGCGATTTAGGTGAATTAATACATGAAAATGACGCTTTGATCATGCCTTATATTGATCAAGCTAATATTGCCTGTGGCTTTCATGCTTCAGATCCAAAAAACATGGCAAAAACAATTAAACTTGCTTGTCAGCATCATGTTGAAATTGGTGCTCATCCAAGTTACCCAGATAAAGAGAATTTTGGCAGGCTATCCATGAATTTTGATTCAAATGAATTGATCGCCATCATTCAATATCAAGTAGGGGCTCTGCAAAGTTTATGCATGAATGAAAATACTCAGGTGAGTTATGTTAAACCTCATGGTGCACTTTATAACGATATGATGGCAGATTTGGCTATTTTTACCATTGTTTGCCAAGCTATTAGCCACTCTCCACAACCACTGTCACATAAAATGTCATTAATGATGCAAGCTTTACCCGATCAACAAGCCTTTATCGACATTGCGCAGCAGTGGCAAGTGCCATTAATTTTTGAAGCTTTTGCCGACCGAGCCTATCAAGACAATGGCTTGTTAGTGTCAAGGCAACAACAAAATGCTGTTTTACATGATGAGAAAGTGGTGGTTAAACGCATTGCTCACTTAACTAAGCATCAACAACTGTTGAGCATTAACGATAAAAAGCTGCAACTTAACGTAAATAGTGTTTGTGTACATGGTGATAATTCTGTCGCCATTAAATTGATAAAAGCGCTTAGAGTAGAGCTAGATGCTTGATACTCTCTCCTTAGATGAAAGCAGAAAAGTCAGCATTAATGCAACCAGCGAAAATACTTTGTTATTAACTTGGCCAGAAAAAATTTGTCCTAAGCAACATCACGTTATTATCAACTATGAGCAACTAATTAAAGATACACTAGCTCATTTAGTCCTAGAAACCATTGCCTCATATAACAGTTTAATGATCTACTACCGTTTTGATTTAATGTCATCGACTGACTTTAAAATTAAAATAAATAAAACTTTAAATTCTTTTTTAGAGAGCTCTTCAACTCAATCAATCAAAAATACACTCCCCACTGCAGTTATCGACATCCCAGTTTATTATGGCCTAGAAGCTGGTTGGGATTTATCATTAGTCAGTGAAAGAACAGGTCTGTCTGTTTCTCAAATTATTGAACAACATAGCGCTACTACTTATCATGCTTACGCGTTAGGTTTTACTCCTGGTTTTTGTTATTTAGCCAGCTTAAAACCTTGTTTACACCTACCACGACGAGATACGCCTCGACTCGCCATTCCTCAAGGCGCTGTAGCTATAGCCGAACAACAAACCGCAGTTTATCCAACCGACAGCCCTGCGGGTTGGCATATAATCGGTCAAACGCCTAAAACAATGTATCAAATAGAAAATCAAACTTTTCAAGCAACAATATCGGTTGGGCAACAAGTAAGGTTTTCACCAATATCATTAGCCGAGTTTCATCAGCTTGGCGGAGCCTTAATTAAGGAAAAACAATGAGTGCTCATTTAACGATAACGAAACTTAATGGCTTGTGCTCTATTCAAGATTTAGGTCGAGTGAACAGTCAACATTTAGGTTTTAGTGCTAGTGGTGCTAGTGACGAATATAGCTTTTTATTTGCCAATAAATTACTCAATAATGATAATAACTGTGCCGCACTTGAAATCACTTTAGGGCAGATAACATTACAAGCCAGCACTGCATGCACTATTGCTTTAACTGGCGCTGATTGTCAGGCAAGCATTAATGACCAAGCAATAAAGAATTGGCAAACATATCAACTTAATGAAGGAGATATTCTGCACTTAAATTGCCCCACTCACCATCTTCATAGTTATCTCGCTATATCAGGTGGTTTCTCCACTACTCCCTGGCTTAACAGCCAAAGCCAAACCTATACCGAACTTTCTCTTGGTTTTAGTGGCAATCAACTCAAAACCAAGGATAAAATTCCTTTCGATAATCATTGTATTAATAAAGATATAAATCAAAATACACAGAAGATAACTTACCAACAAGCATCGCTAAATTCTAACCGTTTAATTCCTAACAACTTCCTCCCTAACAAAGATAAACCGTTAACACTACGTTTTATAGCCAGTGAACTATTTAACTCGCTCACTAATACAGCTCAACAAAGTTTCATTAATAATGATTATCAAATAGCTCCCCAAAGCAATCGCATGGGTTACCGCTTAACCAGTAAAGCAACACTGGCAATTAGTCACGAAAAAAACCTCTCGAAACCAGTTAACTTTGGTGCCATTCAGTGCCCAAATGATGGTCAACCGATTGTATTAATGAAAGAGCGACAAACGATCGGCGGTTATCCAGTAATGGGTACGGTAATACAAGTTGATTTATTTAGGTTAAGTCAAAAAAGATCAGGTGAACAAGTCAACTTTCTTCCTGTCAACATCGAACAAGCTCAAGCGCAACTATCAGCATTTTATCAAAAATTTCCAAGCAACCTTTTTTCTTGATAATCAACTAATCTCTCTTCTAGCGCATAATACACCTCAATGTAAGTAGTCTTTGATTTAAATCAACTTTGTAAACGACTACTGGAACTAATTTGCAAAATTTGACTGAAATCAATTCTCTCTTCTACTATTAGGTTCATCATTGCGTCAACACTAAAAACAGTAAGTACTCAACACATAAGAGAGCCTGTTGAACTTTTATTTTAGTTTCTGTTATAGGCTTAATATGTATTAGAAGTACCCATTAAAATTAGGAAATATCTATGAATACTAATGCGAAAAAATTCACTCTTTCTTTACTAAGTTCAGCATTATTAATGACTTCTGCTTTCACTGCGAATGCTACTGATAATGCCGCATCTGTACTAACAGATGGCAAACTAACAGCAAACTTTAACTTACGTTATGAGTCTGTTGAGCAAGATAACTCGGCAAAAGACGCCGACGCACTCACTTTACGTACACGCTTGAACTATACAACAGGCATTTTTAATGGCTTTTCTGCTGCAGTTGAACTTGAAAACTCAGTGGCGCTTATGGATGATTATAAAGATGCAATAGGGAACGGTAATGAATATTCAGTCATTGCCGATCCAGATCACACTGAACTTGACCAAGCTTATATTGCTTATAAAAATGGAAAATTGTCAGGTAAAATTGGTCGACAGGTTATCACTATGGATAATCATCGTTTTGTTGGCCATGTTGGCTGGCGTCAAGATAGACAAACATTTGATGCGTTAACATTAGGATATCAATTAAGTGAAGCGACAAAAGTATCTTATGCTTACTTATCAAAACGCAATCGTATCTTCTCTGATGAGAAAGACGTTGACTCACAAGATCACCTATTAAATATTTCTCACAAGTTAGCTGCGGGTAAACTAACAGGTTATGCTTATTTGTTAGAAGAAGATAAAACTGGCGGCGCAGAGATTAATACTTTTGGTGTTCGCTATGCAGGCTCAACCAAATTAAGCGGAAATAAAGTTACTTATTCTGCAGAGTTCGCACAACAAGATAATGATACAGCTGATAAGTCAGCAAGTTATTTAGCATTAGAAGCTGGTACTAAGCTAGCAGGATTAAATTTTAAAGCAGGTTACGAGTTATTAGGCTCTGATAACGGCGACTACGGCTTTGCAACACCATTAGCTACATTGCATAAATTCAATGGCTGGGCTGATCAATTCTTAGGCACTCCTAAAGAAGGTTTACAAGATATCTATGTATCTGTTGGCGGTAAATTAGCAGGTGGTTCATGGACCGTAATTGCTCACGACTTCTCTGCAGATGATTCATCAGATACCGTTGATGATCTCGGCTCTGAAATTGATGCTGTCTACGCAAAAGCTATCAATAAAACATTTAAAGTAGGCCTCAAATATGCTGCATACAATGCTGGCGATGTAAAAGTTGATGCTGATAAAGTTTGGGTATGGTTAGAAGCAAAATTCTAAAGAAGCTTTAGTACCAGCTATTTAGAATACAAACCATAATAAAGCCGACTTAATTGTCGGCTTACTAATTTTAGTCTCCACTTAATTATTTAATAAACAATCAATAAAAATACACAGCATTGATATTTATCTATTTTCCTACTTGAGCTTTCTAGTCATAACTCTCTTCAAAATACATTTAGGCTCAGGTTTTTGTCTAATAAATTTTTAACCTCAATTTTGTAATTCACAATCATAACAAGCCTGACTTCAGCGATTTATAATCCGAGAGAAAGTGTGAACAAATTTTTATTTTTTCCACGTTGTGTCAACCAAGTATGTCCTCGCTCGTTATAACCATAGATAACAGCTAACCAGTTAGAGGTTCAAAATGGCTAATAATGAGAAGAAAACGAGTAAATTCTTAATAGTTGGTGGATTGCTTTTCACTACATTTTTCATGGCATCTTTATATGCTCAGGAAGGACCAAGAGGTCGAGGACAAAATGGCGGCGGCTCTGGCAATGGAGGGCAAGGAGGCCAGGTTGAAAATTCTAACGATAATTTAGAAAACGCTCAAGAAAACCTTCAAGCGTTAATTACAGAGCGAGAACTAGCACCAGCTGATAGCCAAAATTTAAATTTACCCAATATTAGCGATCCTAAAGCACAATTAGGTAAACAATTGTTTTTCTCTAAAAATTTAGGTGGTGAACAAAGTGCGGCTTGTGCTAGTTGTCATCATCCAATGCTGGGAGGTGGTGATAATTTATCATTACCTGTAGGTGTAGCAGCCGTAAATGAACTTGAACAAAGTAGCCATGACTTATTAGGGTTGGGCCGACTCAATGGCAATGCTATTAATAATCTTCCTAGTGTGCCGCGAAATTCACCAACTATATTTAATCTTGGTTTTAATACCCGAGGATTTTTTTGGGATAGTCGTGTAGAAATTAGACGTGGTGGGGCTATCTTAACTCCTGACTCACCTGTGGATGAACAAGGCAGGCGACTTAGGGATCCTAATCTACCTCAAGGTACTACATTAGCTGCTGCTCAAGCAAGATTCCCAGTAACATCTCCAGATGAAATGCGCGGGCAATTTATTCCTGAAGGAAATAATCAAGCTCTTCGCTCTTCACTAACTACCCGATTTAATAATACTGATAATGCCTTCCCTAGTGACTGGCCAAGCTTGTTTGCACAAGCCTTTGGAGATGATGAAGTTACTTTTGATAGAATTTCGGACGCTATCGGTGAATATGAACGTTCGATGGTTTTTATTAATAACCCATGGAAAGATTATCTCGATGGCGATGATAATGCGTTAACTCAAGAACAAAAAGCGGGTGCATTATTATTTTTTAGAGCTCGACAAGAAGGCGGAGCTGGCTGCGCCGGCTGTCATCGAGGCCCTACCCTTTCAAGCGATAGACATCACTTAGTTGCCTACCCACAATTTGGACCAGGGAAAGGTAATGATAGTGGTAGCAATACCAGTAATGATTTTGGTCGTGAAAATGTTAATAACAATGAGGAGGAACGTTACCATTTTCGAGCTCCAACATTACTAAACATAGCTGTAACTGCGCCATATGGTCATACAGGAGCATATCAAACATTAGAGGAAGTGATTAGTCATTATAATAACCCAGAAGATGCAATAAATAGACTATTTCTAGCTCGGGATGGTATTGCACTAAACGATGATAATGCCCCTTTCTGTCAATTACCTCAAATACAAGAGTTGATGCAAATAAACAATCAAAGTTGTCAAAGCTTATATCCTGATGCGTATGAAAACTCTATGGCTATTGTTGACCATCTACAGCAAGCTAGAGATGGCGAAGTTGAAGCGCGCTCTCCATTAAGAAGGAGACGAAATTTATCGCCAACTCAGATCAGTCATCTAGCAAGCTTTATGCAAGCACTTACTGACCCATGTGTTGTTAACAGAGAATGTTTAGCGCCATGGATTGTAGAAGATAGTGAAAGAGCGGGTTACCCTGATTCCATGCCTTTAGTTGCCCATGACAAAAATGGCAGTAGTTTATAAAAGTAGTTTACAAATTATAATGCACCGAATCGAAAGTAACGAACGTTAACCATTCATACTCAATCATTCCATGGATTTTACTAGGTCTGTTGAACTTTAAACTCAACAGATTCTACTTTTTGATATGAATACAGTTTGATCGCTACTGCCACAATAAAGACAAAATTAGGCACCTATTTATCGTAGCAAATAGTCCGTTCTACCACCAAATCAGTCGTTCATAATCCAATTATTAATGGGCACATTGTACGCGTAGAAGACATAAATACTTCCGGAATGTAAACGTCAACTTTTTATAAAGCTACCTATAAGACAAATTTGAAGAATAACTAAAAGTGTCTATCCTTATTCTATAAATATTAAAAATTTATAGATGGTTAATGGAAATTTAAGTTTTGAATATGATCTTTAAAAGCTCAAAAGCTCTTACTGGGTTTGGTTTGTGGTTTATATTATTAATTTTTATTTTCTATATTCCTTTTATGCCTCTGGCGCTAGACAAAGAATTAAATGTTTCATTTTTGGATCAATACGGCAATGAGAACGCTCTTGTATTTTTTGGTTTTCGTGGTTGTAGTGATATTTGCCCAATGACTCTATCTATACTCAGGCAGTTAATTGATTCACAACAAAATACATCTCAGTGGCCACAAGTTATTTTTGTCGATATAGATGCCACCAGTGATTCAGCTCAAGCCTCAATTTTTGCTAAACAGTTTCACCCTTCATTTGTTGGCTTGCATATATCACCTGAAGAATTGACTAATATTGCTGGTAAGTTTGGTTTGAACATAAAGCAACAAAACAACAAAATTTCGCACGTAGGTAAAACCTATTTGTTACGGAGAAAAATAGGCGATTGGAGTTTAGTGAAAATTTACAATCCAAATAGTTTTTCAGTGAAAACGCTACGATATGAATTATTCAATATCAATAATTAATTTCAAAACTCGACACATTTTGTCGAAGAAAATAACCAATCATATTAGCAGGAGCATTAAATGTTCAAAACTTTATTTATATATTACGACAAAAGTATGTCTCAGGAATTAAAAGAAAAATTTGAGGCTGATTTCAAAATAGCTGATAAAGTATTGCTAATTTCAGTGATAATTTTTTCTATCACCGTTGCTTTTATTACCTCACTGCAGCACGGCTACTTTATGTTAGGTATTGTAGGTGGTTTGATAATGACAATTACATGCACTATTGCCTATAAAAGTATAGCTGGGACAACCATGTCTCGAATTATTATGGCAACAGCGCTCACTGGCTTACTCGCTATAACAGTACAACAATCCAATGGGTTGGGCGAAGGTCATTTTTTATTCTTCCTAGGATTCACTATTTTAATTCGCTATCGCGATATACTTCCATTATTAATATTTGTAGGCTTGACTGTTATTCATCACTTAAGCCTTACCTATTGTCAGAGTATTGGCGTTGAATTATGGGGCCAGCCAATAACTATCTTTTCCTGGGGAGAGAAAACAGGATGGGGACTATTAGCACCATTAGTTTATCATGTAATATTTGCTGTTTTATCTCTCATTGTTTCCACTTTTTATATTTATGAAGGAAACAAAAAATTTGTTGAATCTAACTTGGTGATAGGTGCTGTTGAAAAAGCTGCTGAAGGTGATTTATCTAAACGAATAGATAATACAGCTACCAATTCCTTACTTATTGAAAAAACCAATGATTTTTTGAAAAGGTTAAATGTTACATTTTCCCAAATAAATCAAGTAACCAATACGTTAACAACGCAAGCAAGTGAGAGCAGTAATTCAGCTCAAAAACTTGCAAACCAAGCAAGTGAACAACAAAATGAAGTGGGGCAAGTGGCCACAGCCGTCACTCAGATGTCTGCTGCCACACAAGAAATAGCGGGTAATGCTGAACAAACAGCACTTGCTTCTAACAAAACTGTACAAACCAGCGAAGTGGGTGGAGAACTTGCTAATACATGTCAAACAACGATCACCCAACTTGCACGAGGAGTATCTGAAGCGTCAGAAATAATCGCTGAATTAGACCGTAACAGTCAGCAAATTAGTAGCATAGTGCAAACCATTAGTAGTATCGCTGAGCAAACTAATCTATTGGCATTAAATGCAGCTATAGAAGCTGCTAGGGCTGGCGAACAAGGTCGAGGTTTTGCAGTAGTGGCCGACGAAGTAAGGGTTCTATCGCAACGTACACATAGTTCGACTGAAGAAATAACAACAATGATTTCAGCACTACAAATAAGTACACAGTCCGCGGTCAAAACAATGGGAGGATGCCATGAATTAGCGAGTGCCAGTGTATCAGATGCTGAAAAAGCAACACTGAGTTTTGCCGACATTACGATTGCAATAAGAGATATATCAGATATGTCTACACAAATAGCTACCGCAGCAGAACAACAAACATCTGTAACGGAAGAAATAAACCGCAATACTACCTCTATAAATGAAGTGTCAGCAGTATTTTTTAAAAAGGCAGAGAAAGGTATAGACGAGGCCTCAGCGTTACAAGGGCAAGCACAAAAAATGGGAGCCTTGGTCAATCACTTTCAATTAGATTAAATTGATTCACTTAATTTGATTAAAGAAGTCAGCAATAAACCAGTTCGCAGATTTTACCGTTCTGTTTGGACTTACATAAATCAAATAGATACGAAAATAAATTACAGGAAATATACATATAGCTGCAGTAACGAGAGGACCTATTCTTCGAATAATCAAAGCATAGAAAATAAATGTCTTTCCGTCGACACTATCGCCGTTAATTTATATTATTGTCGGTCAACATGAACGTGGTGAAGCACGACTGAAAAATATAACAAACTCTGTCAGGCCCATTTCACATGTACTGACCTTCATTTCAAGATACGCCCCTGAACCCACGCAGTTGATAACAGCTATACAATCAGAACAAAATTCGAAATAAATATTTTTTATTTTACATTATTTGTCAACCAAACCGAAGTTAGGGCGTTTTAATATTTGAAACTACATAAAAATGAAATTAATTAATATCCCTTTAGGAGTCGTTATGAACAAAATAACTAAAAAATTTAACCCGCTATTACTTACTGCCCTTTTTGCAACATCAGCTGTTTTATCAATATCACAAGCCAATGCCTTTGAACGTGGAGGGCATAGAGGTGCTGGTGGATTCAATAATATAGACGCTAACCAAGATGGACAATTATCTTTAGATGAGTTGACTACACCTCAAATGTCAAAAGCTGAAAGAAGGTTTAACCAAAAAGATGGTGACGACGATGGTTTGATCTCACTTGAAGAGTTTCAACAAACTCGCAATGGAACTATTACTGATTTATCAGATATCGCAAATGAAATTGTTCAATGTGTTGCAGACATCAAAGCTGAAACAAGCAACGACGATATTATGGTGCCAACGCCTGATAAGTTTATTTCTCCAACAGAAAAATTTTCAGCAACAGACACTTCTGAAGATGGGTTTATTAGCTTAGAAGAACTACAAGAAAAAGTCATTGAAAAAGTTGCAGCGTCATTTTTAATGATGGACCAAAATGCTGATAACTTAATTAGTGAAGACGAATACAATGCTGCTAAAACGATAAAAAATGCAACAAAAAGCACCACACGCCAATGTATTGAAGAGTTAAGCTCTGAAGATATTATTTAAACTAGCAAGGTTTATAAAGGAAATAACTTTCTTTTTATTTACTTTCAACAGATTACGATAAAAGATCAAGGATGATCAATTTCCCACTTAATGCTTTTTTCCTACTAAACTATAAACGCCAGCTTTAAACGCTATATTTAAATAGTAGATTCGACTACTCTAGCCTTATTAAATATTAAGTTATAAAAATATGGCGTCTTAGTGATTAACAATACCAACAATTCAAGCTCTTTCGGCTTTAGGTCTCTACCTTCATTATTTTTCACCAGTTTAGCTTGCCTAACGTCTTCCTCAAGCTTAGCAAACAACATTGCCGTTAATCATAGTCAATTACAGCAATACATTAGCCTTTCAGATGAAGAGGTTTTATTAAAACCTGAAGGTGAAGGGATGTTTTTGTCTTACGATTTAAATGATAATTGGAGTGTAAAATTTGACTATCAAAAATGGCAAGATAACGAGCAAGCCATTAGCCCTATCGCACTTGATTTAACTTTAAAAAGTTTAGGCGCCAGCCTAAGTTATGTGAAAGACAATTGGTATATTTCAACAAGTATCGGTTCGTCTGAGGATGATATTTCTTATAGAGAAGACCAACGTCGTGCTGATTTTCGCCAAGACAATACCCAAGTCACCTCAGTTTCAGGTATATTTGGTTATAATTGGTTGGAAGGAAATTGGATGTTCGATGTATCAGTTGGTGCTCAGTACGCAGATTGGTCTATTGAAAATATAGTATTTAATAGTAAACGTGCTCAACTCGACGGAGAACTTCCTGAAGATAAAACCTTAACTAAAGAAAATACCTCAACTATCAACGCAGGTATTTCTGCAGCACGTTATTGGGAGTTAACTCAACAGCAAAGCCTTTTAGCAGGCGCTATGTTTTCATGGAGTTATCAGCTTTCCGGTGATGAAAATCTCACTGAAGAGAACATATTCCCACAAAGACAACAAAGTAGACCTCAATCAACGGCATTAAGAAATAGCGGCGGGAATACATCACGAGCAACGTCTGGTGATGATAATTATGGTCAACTAACAGCTTATATAACATATGATATAAATAACGCTTGGTCAGTTGATGTTGATACCTCTGTTGAAGTTGCCAGTGCCAATAATAACCAAAGTTGGAGTCTTGGAATTAGCTATTCCTTTTAATAGAGGTCAACAAACAACTTAACGGTGTTTAGGTTGCGGCTTTCTACGGGTCATATTTTTATTTATTTTTTGTTTTGATTTTTTAAACTTATCCATCAACTGCCGCTGTTTATTGTTTGGCAGCTTTTTAAACTTTTGATGTGTTGTCCGAAGTTGCTTTTGCTGTGTTGAAGGCAATTTTTTAAATTGTTCAAATTCCTTAGATAACTGATTTCTTTTTTGTTGAGGGAGTTTCTTCCATTGACTGAACTTTGTTAATAAATTATCACGCTGCTCAGTAGACATTGCGATCCATCTATTGGCTCCCAACTGTAACTTATTTTGCTGTGCAGAGGACATTTGTCCCCATTGGCTAGAAAGGGATTTTAAAACTACTTTCTCTTGAGCTGTTAAATTCTTCCAATCAACCGCCACCGCTTTTGATAGAAATAGCACGTTGAGCAAGATAAGTAATATCAATTTATTCATTATGCTTACACTCATAATCGTTTGCCGAGCTGTCACGTTTTTTGGCATTATCATTTTGACCATCATCAATGTCTTTTGGAGTTTCATGGTGCTGTTCTTCTTTTTCCTGTTTTGATAGCGGGCATGGGTTAATCTTCATATCTTGCGGACCATAAAGTTTGCCATCAACTTCTTCTAATTCAGCCAAATATTCTAAAAAAGCAATACTGGGTAATTTATCTAACTTATCTAGTTTCTCTTTAGCTTTTAATGGTACACAAGCCAAGCAAAACAATAAGACATTACAATAAAGTGCTTTGTTCATTTTTAGCCAACCAAGTAACAAATTCTAAATCTTCCAACATTGCAAAGTCTTCAGTTGGTACATCAGCGGCCATCATTGCTAAAGGCAATTCAGGTATCGCTTCAACTGATACATACTTAACCGATATAGCAATGGTGATAGCAGCAACTACAGGAACACCTATATTGATCATAGGGTTAAATAACCATGCGATAAAAGTATCATATATTGTTTTTTGTGAATTCATTTGAATATTAGTGCTATTCAAAGCAAGTGTTCTTACCCGAGCAATGTCAGATAGCGTACTTTCAGGCAACGTATTAACAGAATGATTTAATGCATTATTTACTGATTGCGTCGTTTCATTACATTTAGGATTTATTTTATCTTCATTTACATCATTAGAAGGTGATTTCATGATCGTCCTCCATCATCTTTCTTAATTTACTTACTGCTCGAAAATAATGTGTTTTTACACTACCTTGTGAGCATTGCATTATATCTGCAGTGTCAGCTACGGATAAACCTTCCCAACTACGTAATAAAAAACACTGTTGCTGCTTAGGTGATAATTTTTTTAGGTGCTCTAATGCTGCACCCTGCTGTTGATCTTTTGCTAGATTTTTTTCTGGTGTATCAAGGACGCTATCATCGATATTGGTTGGAGGCCAATCATCAACCTCGTCATTTTTCCAGAAAAAAAGTAAGTTTTTTACTTTTTGGTGACGGTGCCAATCGCGGATCCTATTTTGTAATATTTTATAAAACAATGGCTTCCACTCCTTCGACGGTTTACCTTGATACTTAGTGACCAGTTTAATCATACTGTCTTGTAACAAATCTAACGCATCTGCGTGAGACCCTGTCGCAAACGCGGCCATATGATAGGCTCTTTTCTCAATATCAACCAAAAAAGCCTCCATTGTTAATGGCGACCTATTAGCTTCATCTGATGAGTGATACCTCTGCTCAGCGATGACTTCAAGCTCCTGATAATGTGTCGTGTTGTCTATGATTCTGACCTATATTGCCATAAGTTACAATTTGCTTACTCAAAGGTAATATGTATGGCTACAATAATGAGATGTATTAACGTATCGGCAATGTTAGTTTCTGCTGACAACAAATCAACTGTAACTACAGTTTTACCTCGTCCATATTTCATGAATAAGCCTACAGCATGTCGATAATATTGATAATAATTATAGATAATTGTTACCAACTCAGCTGTGTATGCAAAATTTTCTCAAGAACTCTTTTTAAGCATCTTCAAAGAGGTTCTACTAATGTAAACGCATGAAGCAAAGTTTGGTTGACAATAGAATTAAAATTTCCTTTTTAATTATTTACCTTTTCAATCCTTCTCAATAAGAGAATTTGACGTAACCTGCCTTGTATGCTCGATTTTTCTCCGAAATAAATGTTTAGGTAAGGATGTTTTCAAGTCTTTACTTTTATGTTTAAATCCCTTAAATAATCTATGTTATGGAAGGAACGGGTAAGCCGACTTAATTATGATCTCACTTCGATCTTTTATTCTCCCTAATTCTGCTTCAAGTTACCTATTCGCTAACAGTTAGTGTTAAAAACTATCGTTCGAACGTCAAAAATAACGTGAATTGTGCATGACCAGCGATTAGAATAGCCCTCGTTTTATACTCCATTACAAATGTAGGCTGTTTTTGTGTTATTAATGATCGATAATTACGACTCCTTTACCTTTAACTTAGTGCATTATTTTCGTGCATTAGGACAAGAGGTTGAAGTATATCGCAATGATGAAATCACCTTAGCGACTATCACAGACTTAGCGCCTGAGTTTATCGTTATTTCTCCCGGCCCAGGAGATCCTAATAATGCTGGTATTTCTTTAGCCGTTATTAAACACTTTCTTGGTAAAACTCCTATTTTAGGTGTTTGTTTAGGCCACCAGTGTTTGGCGCAGCATTTTGGCGCAACAGTAAAAAAAGCTCAAAAAGTCATGCATGGCAAAACAAGCTTAATCTGCCATAATGAAAAAGGATTGTTTAATCAATTAAATAATCCTTTAAAAGTAACCAGATACCATTCATTGATTGTTGATAGCAAGCAACTATCCAGTGAGCTAACTATCAGCGCATGGACTGAAAACGAGCAAGGGGAAGTAGATGAGATAATGGCACTAACTCATCAATCTTTACCCATCGCGAGTGTACAATTTCACCCTGAATCTGTTCTAACAGAACAGGGAATGCAGCTACTAAAGAATTTTATTATTCAATATAAAACTTAACAGTGTAAAAGCTTTATAATTAATGATTAATTTAGTTATGCCGATATATACATTTGAACCTAACATCAATTTTCATCAGTAAAAGTTTCCCAATGCAAATATTTGAAAATAACGAACAAGTTTCCAACATCTATAATCGAGCACTTAGCCTTTCGATTAGCAAAGACTTCACCCATGAACAAAATGGCAAAATGTCATTAATTGCTAAGCAAGACAGTGAACAAGAAAATCGTCGTAGAGAGCTGCTTGCCGTTGAACAGCAAGCTAATAAAGATCGTATAATAGAAGAGCACGGGCAAAGTCATTTCAAAAACCAAATGATGGAAAAGTTTTATACACGCGTAGAAGCTAAAGTTAATAATACTTTTGATAATAAAGAAAACCTTTATACCACTATCTTAAACATTGAAGATTCTGCACCAGCAATTATGGAAATATTAGCTGTCCGTGCCGCTTCGGTTAATCGCATCACCCCCTTAGTTAAGTCTTTACCTTGGTTGGCTGATGAATTAGTTAACCTAGTTAATAAGCCACAGTACCGAAAACGTGCAGATGTTCAAGTAACGGAGCCGAGCCTTGCTCTTAGTTATATAGGATTAGACAACTTAAAACTTGTTATGCCGACGTTCATGCTTAAGCATTGGCTACCCATGAGTACTGCACCATTTTCATTGATGAAACGAAAACTATGGAATGATGCTTTATCTATCGCTCTGGCCTCTCAAGCCTTAGCACAAGAGCAAGGTTTAGACACCTTTACTGCATTTACTGCTGGTATGTTAAGTAATATCGGCTTATTCGCTGTGTCTCGATGCTTTTTACAAACTTATCATGAAATGTATAAAGCTGAGCTCAAATCAGCTTATGATAATAGAGATAAGCGTTTGCACAATATTTTAGTCGAATTTGAGTTAACGCCTGAGCTACTACTAAAGCAAATGATTGAACGTAGCAGCAAAATCGCTGCAGATGTAGTGGAACTAATGCGCTTCGATCGACTTAATATCACCGAGCCTTTATTCGATATTGCTTATGCTGAAAACATCAATGACATGTCAGCTATTGCTCGAATCGTTATAAAAGCAAAAGCTTACGTCGCCTTTCGAAGTTTAGCTAAAGAAGAACTGATTGATAATGATGAAGCTAAACTACTGCTAAGTTCGGCGAAATTAAGTCCAAAAGACATTACTTTGCTTAAAAAGCAAGATATTGATCATATCAAACTAAATTTTAATTAATTTCTGATTATTTATGAAGTAATAACCATGCTTAAATAGCTCATGAGTTGACCGCTGGCACATGTTTTAGCCAATTCCCCACTCTTTTTCAGCTAAAACATGCGTAAATATAGTTATGCAATTATACTGAATAAAACCCTGCAAGCCCTTATTTTCAAAGGTTTTGTCCTATACAAAGGCAAGACAAATGTTGTTTTCTCTGTCATAATACTTTCCAGTTTTTCGACTACAATCAGTTAAGTTTTGCTTTAACTAGTCGTCAATAAAAGATAATTCGGCTATTTTAATGCTAAAAATAAGCCGCTAATAAATCCCAAAATGTAGGAGTAAGCAATGACTAATCACTTTCCGGTAACTCGTGAATTATTCGACGATGTAATGGTACCTAATTATGCGCCATCAACTGTTGTCCCTGTTAGAGGCGAAGGGTCGCGTGTTTGGGATCAAGAAGGTCGTGAATATATCGATTTTGCTGGTGGTATTGCGGTAAATTGTTTAGGTCACTGCCATCCTGCATTAGTAGGCGCATTAAAAGATCAAGCCGATAAGATTTGGCATTTATCAAACGTAATGACTAACGAACCTGCGCTACGCTTAGCTAAAAAGATCGTTGATAATACCTTTGCTGATAAGGTTTATTTTGCTAACTCAGGTGCCGAATCGAACGAAGCCGCATTAAAGCTTGCGCGTCGTTGGGCATTAAACGTTCATGGTGCTGACAAAACACAAATTATCGCATTTAAACAAGGCTTCCACGGTCGTACTTTTTTCACAGTAACCGTCGGTGGTCAAGCAGCATACTCTGATGGATTCGGTCCTAAACCTGCCGATGTGGTGCATGCAGAATATAATAACTTAGACAGCGTTAAAGCACTTATTTCTGAAAAAACTTGTGCCATTATGATCGAACCTTTACAAGGTGAAGGTGGTTTAGTTTCACCTACAGATGAATTCATTAAAGGTGTACGTGAGCTTTGTGATCAACATAATGCTTTATTAATTTTTGATGAAGTTCAAACTGGTGTTGGTCGTTTAGGTCATTTATATGCTTATATGGATTTAGGTGTCACTCCTGATATTTTAACCACGGCTAAAGCATTAGGTGGCGGTTTCCCAATTGGCGCAATGATTACCACAGCAGAAATAGCTCAGCACTTAAAAATAGGTACTCATGGAAGTACTTACGGCGGAAATCCATTAGCTTGTGCTGTGGCTGAAGCTGCTTTTGATACGGTAAATAATGCAGAGCTATTAGCAAATGTTACTAACAAGGCCAAGTTATACACAGACGCGTTAGAAACCATCAATGAAAAACATAATGTTTTTACTGAGATCAGAGGTAAAGGCTTATTAATTGGTGCTGTATTAAATGAGAAGTATCAAGGTCAAGCAAAAACATTTTTAAATGCTGCAATGACTGAAGGTTTAATGACCTTAGTTGCTGGCGCTAGCATCATTCGTTTTGCTCCTTCTCTTGTTATCCCTAATGAAGATATCAAGCAAGGTATGGTTCGTTTCGAAAAGGCCGTTGCTAAAATCGTTAACGGCTGATCAACAGCCAATCGATATTAACTCGCTTAAGCCAACTTAGTTAAGTTAAATCTAACTATCCTTGATTAAGTAATTATTAAGCGCATGGTTATCACTAACCTGCGCTTTTCATCATTGAGAACTTTTTATGGTTATTATACGCCCTATTCAGCATAGCGATTACGATTCACTTCATCGTATAGCAGTAGAATCAGGACACGGTTTTACATCACTGCCGGTCAATGAAAAACTACTAAAACAGCGCATTCATCAAGCAGAAGAATCGTTCAACAAAGACGTTACTCAAGCAGGTAATGAAGGTTACCTCTTTGTTATGGAAGATACTGAAACAGGTCAAGTTGTTGGCACGAGTGGTATTGAAGCAGCAGTAGGTCTTGATGATGCATTTTATCACTACCATTTAGGCAAAGTAGTACATAGCTCTAGAGAGTTAGACATCTACAACACCGTTGAAACGCTATCGTTGTGTAATGACTATACGGGCGCTACTGAAATATGCACTTTATTTCTAAGTGAAAGTCACCGTATCAATAACAATGGCCGTTTTTTATCACGTATACGCTTTTTGTTTATTGCTGAACACCTTGAACGATTTGCGGAAACGGTTATTGCCGAAATGCGTGGCATATCAGATGAACAAGGTCGCTCTCCATTTTGGAACTGGTTAGAAGAGCATTTCTTTTCAATGGATTTTCCTACCGCTGATTATTTAACAGGCATAGGAAAAAAAGTATTTATTGCTGAATTAATGCCGAAATATCCGATTTATGTAAACTTGCTTAGCTCTGAAGCTCAGCAAGTGATCAACAAAGTCCATGAAAAAACCGTACCTGCGTTACGTTTACTTGAAGCGGAAGGGTTTTCTCGTCGTGGTTATGTAGATATTTTTGATGGCGGACCAACCGTTGAAGCACAAGCTAAAACAATAAAATCGATAAGAGAAAGTAAAAGATGTCAGGTGATCATTGGTGAAGTTTGTGAAACAGATAAATATATTATTTGTAATACTGACGTTGCTAAATTTCGAGCGATTCAAGCACCTTTATCTTTACGAGACACAGCTAATCAAGCCGTAATTAGTCAATCAAATGCCGAAGCACTAAATGTTGCTGATGGCGATTGGATCCGTTTAATACGTAATTAACAAAACATTATGCTTATAACAAGCAAAGCATACTGAGGAAAAAACAAATGACACATTCTATTCAATTGATTAATAACGTTTGGCAAGATGGCTTAGGTAATGATGTATCATCCGTTAACCCAGCCAAGAACGAAACAATTTGGCAAGGAAAAAGTGCAACTGCAGAGCAAGTCGACAATGCTGTATTGACAGCTAGAACTGCTTTTGAATCATGGGCTGATCTTGCTGTTGAACAACGTATCGCGATAACCGAAAAATTTGCAGAATTATTAGCAGAAAACAAAGAAGCCCTTGCAACCACAATCGCTTTAGAAACGGGTAAGCCTTTATGGGAAACTCGTACTGAAGTAGGTGCTATGGTTGGCAAAATTGCCATTTCAGTGAAAGCGTATAATGAACGAACTGGAACTGTCGAAAACCCTATGCCGGGTGCAAAAGCTTTTATTCGTCACAAGCCTCATGGCGTTGTAGCTATTTTTGGCCCTTATAACTTTCCAGGACATTTACCAAATGGTCACATAGTGCCAGCATTAATTGCTGGTAATACTATTGTATTTAAACCTAGTGAACTCACGCCATTAGTTGCGCAAGAAACCATGAAATTATGGCTTAAAGCAGGCTTACCTGCTGGCGTTATAAATATGGTTCAGGGTGAAGTTGAAACAGGTAAGGCTCTTGCGAGCCATACACAGATTGATGGTTTATTTTTTACTGGCAGCTCAACGACAGGTAAGCTTTTACATGAGCAGTTTTCTGGCCAACCGGGAAAAATTTTGGCACTAGAAATGGGTGGTAATAATCCTCTTATCGTTAAAGACATCACTGATGTTGATGCCGTTGTACACGACATTATTCAATCTGCATTCATTACAACTGGACAGCGTTGTACTTGTGCTCGTCGCTTATTTATTGAAGCCGGTGAGCAAGGTGATGCAATCATCGCTAAACTTGTTGCTTCAACACAAGCGATAAAAATTGGCTACTTTGATGATGAAGAACAGCCTTTTATTGGTTCAATGATTTCTGAACGCGCAGCACTTGGTTTAGTACATGCTCAGCAACAGTTACAAGCATTGGGCGGAGAATCATTATTAGAATTAGCACATACCCAAACAGGAACCGGTTTTGTATCTCCAGGGATTATAGATGTAACTAACATTACTGATATGCCTGATGAAGAGCACTTTGGTCCATTATTAAAAGTATATCGTTATACTGATTTTGACGCGGCAATTAATGAAGCCAACAATACTACATTTGGCTTATCTGCTGGCTTATTATCTGATGACGAAAACTTGTACCAACATTTTTTCAAGCGTATACGTGCAGGTATTGTCAACTGGAATAAGCCGATCACTGGGGCTAGTAGTGCAGCTCCTTTTGGCGGTATTGGTGATAGTGGCAATCATAGAGCAAGTGCTTATTATGCAGCTGATTATTGTGCATTTCCTGTAGCTTCAGTTGAAGCAGATAAGGTTGCCTTGCCTGCTTCATTAAGCCCTGGTTTAATCATCAAATAGTTTATATTAACGAATGAAAAGTGACTATCAACTTGAAATTGCTGGGTTAAGGCCCAGCTTTTTCAAAAGTATCGACCAAATATAACTCCTCTGACGACCCGCGTCTGCGTTCGTCTTTTTTACGATCTCAATTTTTGCGTTACTCCACCTAAAGCTCATTTTATTTAATTTGTGCTTATTAAATTTAACACTCATTTAGAAAGAAAAACATCATGACAATTGCTGTAAAATCATTATTCGAAAACATTTGGAATAACTATGTAGAGGTAACACCTTCTGCTCAGAAAATTCACCAATTACTTGGCTCTGGCGATGATATCATCAACGATCACGTTGCTTATAGAACCTTTAATATTGAAAAAATCAACTTAGATAAACTTGCTGCCCAGCTGATTAAATTAGGTTATCAAGAATGTAACCAATATCAATTTGAAGCTAAAAAATTAGATGCTAAGCATTTTGAACATCCTGATAGCACCTTGCCTAAGGTATTTATTAGTCAGTTACAAGTTGAAAAATTCTCAAGCGCTGCACAACGCATAATTCATCAACTAGTTGATAGCTTGCCTGATGATATTAGCGAACGAGACGACTTTTTATATAGTGGTGCTACATGGCAGATAAGCCACTCTGACTATTTAACACTACTTGAAGAGAGTGAATATGCTGCATGGTTAGCTGCATGGGGTTATCGAGCAAATCATTTCACTGTTAGTATCAATGCACTTAAAAACTATACCAGTATTGAAGATGTTAACCAGACGGTTAAAACAGGCGGCTTTAAACTAAATAGTACGGGTGGGGAAATTAAAGGTGATAAAATAGTAAAACTTGAACAATCATCAACGATGGCAGACAAAGCAGTTGTTAATTTCACCGATAATAACGTTGAAATACCAAGTTGTTTTTATGAGTTTGCTCAACGCTACCCATTAGCAAATGGCGAGCTGTATTCTGGTTTTGTTGCTGCGTCTGCAGATAAAATATTTGAAAGTACTAACGCGGCTTAATATATTTTCAATGACCATCACTCAGAGCGTCAATAGCTTTTTTGACGCTCTTATTACCTTTACAAAAACCTTTTTAATATTCGATCAATTTTAGATATTCTCAATCGTCGCATTATTTTCTTTGGTTTAGCTGGATAATCTTTTATTTGTTCAATATCAGTGAAATGCTGAATAACTGTAGTATGAGAGTTTATTTCAACTAATTCCTTCACTAATAAAGGTATCAACTTTTGCTGACGATCAATCAATAACAAACCATTCTCTAAATCTAACCCCCAAGCCCTTGGATTTAAATTACTGCCGGTTAATAAATGGTAGGTATCGTCCACTACTAGGCCTTTTAAGTGATAACTATTATCACCATCACACCATAATTTTATCGAGAGCTGCCCAGAAGTAATGTATTTCTGCCAGCGTTTAACAAAACGAAATAAAATAGTTTCATAGATATAAGGCACAATACCTATTGTTGAAAATTTACTTGGATCAGCAATATAAAAATCGTTTGCTTTTTTATCACCCACTATAATAGTGATTTTCACACCTCTTTTTAACGCAGAAATAATCTGTTTTGTTACCACTTTAGGCAAGTTAAAGTATGGGGTAAATAAGGTAATGCTGTTCTCACTACGCTTGATTAACTGACAAATTACATCGTTAAGTACATTACGACGTTTACCACAACCAACCAGAGGAGTAATACTAATTTCACCTTGTTCAGCTGTTTTAGTTACTTGATACGCAGATGACTTAAGACGAGTTTTAATTCGTTTATAATTCAGTTTTTCAGTTGGTAGCTCCACTTTTGAATCGTTATTTAATCTAACTGCTAAAGCAGATCCTAAAAATAGCTCTGATAAATATTGGCAAAAGCTACTCGCTATATCTCTCGAGTTGATTAGATAATAACGGTCAAGTCGATAACGACCATGTTGCTGTAAGTAAATGTCATTAATACTCGCGCCGCTGTACAACAATGCATCATCAAAAACGATCCCCTTCAAATGCAAAACACCAAGTAATTCTTTCGACTTAACTGCCACGCCATATATTTCTATATCACAGGGGTATTGTTGCGCTATTTTGTTATAAAAAGCACGATTTCCTAGCTGTTGTTTTTCACCAATAAGACCACGTTGAGCTCGATGGAAATCAACAAATACTTTAATATCCAGAGCTGGCGTGTTTACTTTCGCTTCATATAAAGCATTAAGCACCTCAGTGCCAGCATCATCTTCTTGCAAATAAAGTGCGGTAATGTAGATGCGTTGACGGGCTTGAGCAATATACGTTAATAATTGTTGTTTATATTGGTTTGCAGATGTAATAACACTAACGTCTGTTCCATTTATGTAACTATGAGGTAGAGCTTTTTCCATGTAGTTTTTATTCTTTCTTTAAAGTAAATTGTTCAAGTTGTTGAGATAAGTGCTCAGCAAGCGCTGCAAGGTTTCCACCTTCACTAGCAGCATTATTTGCAGCTTGCATTACCCGATCAGCTCCATTAGCAATATTAGCGGTATTTTCATCTATTGAAAAGACCATTTCACGCTGCTGCGTAACAGCTGTAGATATTTCAATGGTGGCTGCTACTATCTCTTCAACTTGCTGAGTAACTTGGCTGAAAGTTTGCTCTACTTGGGTTGTTTTATCAACACCATGCTCTGCTTTATTTACTCCTTGATTCATCGCTTCTACAGATTTAGCTGCGCCACTTTGCAATTGCTCAATGATTCGCTGTATTTCTGATGTTGACTCTTGAGTACGACTAGCTAACGTTCTCACTTCATCTGCAACCACAGCGAAGCCTCTTCCTTGCTCTCCAGCTCTAGCCGCTTCTATCGCAGCATTTAAGGCAAGTAAGTTGGTTTGGTCAGCAATTTTACGTATAACATCAACAAAGCCTGCAATATCACTACTATTTGCTGCCAGTTCATTAATCACTTCAGCTGATGTATTAACTTCTAGAGAAATATCATTAATTGCTGTTGCCGTTTCTTGAATAATTTCTTGACCACTCGTTACACTATTACTTGCTTGTTCAGTGATTTGTTGTGCACTATCGGTATTCTCTGAGATTGTTTGTACTGATTGGCTAACTTGGGTAATTGCAGAAGCAACGCTATGAGTTTCTTTTTGCTGTAAAGCAATGCTTTTTTGCATGTCGTCAGTTAATTGATGAATATCGCCAGCAGTACTTTTTAATTGATGAACATCTTGACCAAAAGCAAATAACAAGTTGTGAATTTTATCCTGCATTTGAGCAAAGCTTCGTCCAATATCCCCTAATTCATCACGAGAAGTTAGTGCTAAAGATTCCGTAAAGTCACCATTGCCCAAACGTTCAGCTGCGTGATTAATTCGTCCAACATTAATAATTAACGAGCGATAGATTGCAAAGAGTAAATAACTTGTACCGAGTATTACCGCAATTAAGACGATAGAGAGTGCCCACAAGGAGATATTACTGTTATGTTGTAAGCTGATTATTTTATCAGTTAACAATTTATTACTTTGAAGTTTAAATTTTTTGATAGTATCAAGTTGCTGCTCAGCTAATCTATTTGCTTCACTCAAAGAGAGTGATATTTCATCAGGGTTAATCACTTGATTTTTCAAGCGGTTTTGATAGCTATCTAACTGTTCCACTAACTCTTTTACTTGACCTAAATAACCTTGCATGGATTTTGGTGCAACTCGAACTAACTGTTCATTGGTTTTACTAAATTGTAACTGCAATTCATCAATACGTTTATCAAGCGCAACCACTAAAGTATATGATTCGGCATCAAAACCTTGATTAATTATATTGGCGGTTAAATCTTTAATACGACCAATGTATTCAATTAACGCGGGTAATCTTTGTTCACTTGATTCCGCCAAATAAAAAGCTAATGCATCACTTTCTCGTGTTAAGCCACTTAATGCTGCAACATTTTCACGTAAAGATAAGGTGTGGCTATAAATATCATGGTAAAGGGAAAAACTACTAGTGCTTAAACTTTCTTGTTGATCTTGCCAGTTTTTCTGCAAAGCACTCGCTTGTCCTTGTAAAGGAGAGAACTCAGCAGATTTAGCTAACTGTTGCTGCAACTGTTTTAATTTATTACTTATTGATGCTCTTTCATTGGGCTTTGAACGGCTAGAGGCAATATCATTTTCAAGTTTTACTATTATTTCTATTTGTTGATATCCCTGGAGCTCTTTTTGATATTGCTTAAGCAATGCCACTTGGTCATTAACAATCCAGATAAAGCACGCTAACAACGGCAAATAAAACATCACGGCAAGTAATGAGAATTTAGCTTTAAAGCGTAATGAATTAGATAATGCAATAGCAGGTTTTAGAATAATAGACATAGGCTCTCTTATTATTTAAGGGCAAATACAACTTAAAATAGACCCTGATAGTATGGCTAATATTTCACTAACTTTCTTTTTAAATATTCACTCTTTTTAAATTGTCGTCGCTAACTCTGCTGCTTGTCTAATCGCTCGTTTGGCATCAAGCTCAGCAGCAATACTAGCACCGCCAATCAAGTGCACTGTTATTCCTGCATTAATTAAGTTTTGCTGTAAACTACGTTCACTGTCTTGTCCCGCACAAACAATAATATCGTCAACTACTAATATTTTTTGCTCGCCGTCAACTTCTATATGTAAACCTTGATCATCAATTTTTTTATAGCTAACACCCGCTAGCATTTTCACACCATTCTTTTGCAAGGTTGCACGATGGATCCAACCGGTAGTTTTCCCCAAGCCAGCACCAACTTTGGTTGTTTTTCGTTGCAATAATGAGATCTTACGTGTTGTGGGCTGATGCTCCATTTTTGTCAATAAAGCCCCTTTTTGTTGATACGCTTTATCTACTCCCCAACTTTTAAGCCATTCTTTCGGGTGCGTGGTTAATGATCGTTGTTCAGCTAAATAACTTGCTACATCAAAGCCAATACCACCAGCACCGATAATGGCAACCTTCTGGCCAATTTCAACTTTATCACGTAAAACCTGCAGATAAGATTTTACTTTTTTATGGGTAATACCAGGAATACTTAACTGCCTTGGCACAATACCTGTAGCTAAAATAACTTCGTCAAAACCGGATGTTTTTAAGCTTTCGACCGACTGCTCTGTACCTAGTTCAAGATTAACGCCGTGCTTTGCCAATTGGACATTAAAATAGCGTAAGGTTTCATAAAACTCCTCTTTACCTGGTACTTGTTTAGCAAAATTAAATTGACCACCAATTTCATTCGCTCGATCAAATAAGGTTACTTGATGACCTTTTTTCGCTGCATAAACACTAAACGCCATACCAGCAGGGCCTGCTCCTACAACGGCAAGCTTTTTACTCAGTTTAGTTGTTGTGAACGTTAATTCTGTTTCATAACAGGCAACAGGATTGACTAAGCAAGAGGCTCTTTTTTGTTTGAAAACGTGATCTAAACACGCCTGATTACAGCCAATACAGGTATTAATTTCATTACTAACGCTTTCCGCAGCTTTGTTAACAAATTCTGCATCAGCTAGAAATGGACGTGCCATCGACACCATATCAGCGTGGCCTTTAACTAAAACATCTTCAGCAACTTCAGGCGTGTTTATGCGATTAGTTGTTATCAGAGGTATTGATACCTCCTTTTTCATTTTTTCAGTTATCCAAGTAAAAGCCGCTCTTGGCACCGAGGTCGAAATCGTAGGAACTCGCGCTTCATGCCAACCAATACCTGTATTAATAAGAGTAGCGCCTGACTTTTCAATTGCTTTTGCCATTGTTACTACATCTTGCCAGCTATTGCCGCCCTCAACTAAGTCCAGCATGGATAAACGAAAAATAATGATAAACTTATCACCCACTTTTGCTCGAACTGCCTTTACAATTTCACAAGCAAGGCGCATGCGATTTTCAATACCTCCCCCCCATTCATCTGTACGTTTATTGACACGAATACAACTGAATTGATTAATGAGGTAACCCTCTGAGCCCATTACTTCAACGCCATCGTAGCCTGCTTTAGCGGCAAGTTTTGCCGAATGAGCAAAATCTTTAATTGTATTTTTTATTTGTCTTACTGACATTTCTTTTGGAGTGAAAGGATTAATCGGTGATTTTAATTTGCTCGCTGATACACTAAATGGGTGATATGAATAACGACCTGCATGGAGCAGTTGTAAGCAGATTTTTGTTGGATATTGATGAACAGCTTCAGTGATTTGCTTGTGTTTATTCACATGCCAAAACTTACTTAACTCACACCCGAAAGGTGTCAACCTACCTCGCGCATTTGGACTAATACCGCCTGTAACAATCAAGCCTACACCACCTTTTGCACGAGCTTGATAAAACGCCGCCAATTTAGCAAAACCGCCTTTCTCTTCTTCTAAACCAGTATGCATTGAGCCCATCAATGTACGATTTTGTAGGGTAGTAAAACCTAAATCTAATGGCGCTAGTAAATGTGGAAAAGCAGGTGTTGTAGTCATAATCACTCTATAGTTATACAAAAGGTCAAACCAGTTATCTATAAAATAGACCTTACGAAGTTAAAATTCAAGCATTATTTTGACACCTGTCAGATTGATGCATCCCAATAATCAAAAGTAAATTTTAAATACTTGTATGCTATGCTTTCGATGGAATACATTCAGCACAGCGGTCAACGAATAACTAATGAAAACGCTTATCATCAACAATATTTTAACTTTCTTAAAAAAAGAATTAGCGATGCAACTGCAAGCAGCTAATAATGCGCATAGCGCAGCAACTGATGATCAATCGATCGCTGAGACGCAGTACGATACGTTAGCGATAGAAGCAAGTTATCTCGCCGAGGGACAGTCAAGACGAGTTGAAGAATTACAGCAAGCTATACACGCATTTCTTCAACTATCAAGTGAACAAAAAAATAATGCATTGAACTATGTGGTAACCATTGGTTCTTTAGTACAACTATTTCAGGATGAAGAGAGCAAAAATTGGTTTTTTATTGCTCCTGCCGCAGCAGGATTCAAAACTACTATTGCGCAGCAGAATGTTACGGTAGTTACACCTGAATCGCCTATGGGAAAAGCATTAATCAATTTGTCAGTTGGTGATGAGGTAAATTTGACCCTAGGAAGCCATCAACTAAACGATCATATTGTTACACTTCAATAGGTAATTCATTTAACTTTTTTATGATTATTGACTAGACTTAAAAGCATTGCTCCGTAAAGCTATCCACGCAATGTGCTCATGGTAGATAATCAAGAAAGCAAAGGGAAAATTACCTCTGTACACCTAAATTCAGAATACGATTTAGGTGAATGTATTTTTAATGCTGATCATGGCGAATTACATTCTAAAACCACTGACCAATTTCTTCATATCGAAAAAAAAGTAGCTCAAGTATTTCAATGTCTTGCTAAAGCAGAAGGGGAAATAGTAACAAGGGAAGAAATATTTTCTCAAGTATGGCCAAACCTAATTGTTTCTGATGACTCCCTCAATCGTTGCATCTCGGTACTACGCAAAAAATTAAAATCATTTGGTCATGGTGTGATGATCAAAACCCATCCAAAAATTGGTTTTAATTTAGTTTACCCTCATACAAACCCAGAAAGTAGTTTGCGAACAAAACAAGAAAACATTAGCTCAATTAATGCAACTATTTCTCAGCCAAAATCGCCACTCGTTAAACCGCCTAAACATTACCTAACTTCTATCGTTTTCATACTCACTATAGCCATTATTTATTGGTTAATTCCAGTTAACCGACCGGCTAGTGAGTCAATTGCATCGCTAAAAACAACTGAACTTGATCATTATCGTAATATTATTATGCCATTTTCCATATCTAAAGATTTATATGATAAATATCATATGCTTGACAGCAAATTCAGACAAATAATTACCAATCACCCTAACCACTACACTATTGAGCAATCAGAGCTAACTAACTTTCTCAGTGCCCCCTCAACTCAAGTAGGCAAGCACTTTAATGCTCGCTTTGTTATTAAAGCAAATATATATCAAGAAGGGAGTCGTGAAATTATAAATTGGCGAATGGTTGATGCAAAAACAGGTGATGAAATAGTAAATCAGCAAATAAATCTCGCACTGAATTCCTTAGAGATGAATGTTAGGGTATTAGCTAGTGAATTTATTGCTGCTAATGCCAATATTTGTTTCCTCGATGACAAACCTGCTCACATTAATTATATTTTAACATCCGCAAATTACTTATTCTCACCGGATAGCAGCCAAGAGTTTCATCGGCCAATCATTAAACTCTTGGCACAAACATTAACGAGTGTCGATCCCAATTCAATACCAACGATGCTATTACTAGCAAAATTTATTGGTGCAACACATTGGACAACTAAAGAGCGTAGTTATGCTTATATTGATTTAGCAATTAAAACACTCAGAAAGGCAATTAATCTAGCCCCAAAACACAGTGAAAGTTATCGTGCCCTTGCTCATATTTATATGTTGAGATATCAATGGCATGATGCTTATAAAGCGTTATTATCTGTGCAAAGATTAGCTTTAAGCGATAATAAAGCTTCAGCTCTAGCTATGCTTCCTTTATACAGAGCTACTAGCCAGGTAACCAAAAGCTTATTAAATTTAAAAATACAGCAACATTTATCTTCGCCTACTGACACCGATAAAATGCTAGAGCTGGTTATGTTACATATTGAACAAGGAAGTTTCTTAAAAGCAATAACGCTAGCGAAAAGTATGCCGATAGATGCAAATGAAAGAGGTGCCTTAAAAACGATTTTAGGCCCTATTTTCATTGCTATGGGTGATGAAGAAAAAGGAAAAGAACTCACTATAGAAGGTTATCGAACCTTAGGCGTTGCTCCGCAATACACTCAAGTATTACTCCAAGGGCTACAACATCAACAATCAAAAAAACAGGCCAGTGAGTTTTTAACGCAAGCATCACAAAACGGTGCTTTTCCAAAAACAGTGTTATTACAAATGTATGAGCAGCTTGAACAAATAGATGCTTATTATCAACTTGCTTTCACCTTAGCCAAAAGCTATCAGTATGATATTAATACCAGTATGCGCTATCACGCACATACCATTCGCCAACACCCAAGTTTTTCAACACTAATGACTGAGATAAACTTAGTGAACTATTGGAGTGGAAATGGTGTTCCTACTTTTTGTCAAAATAAAAACATAACTGATTGTCTTTAAGCTCTTGATAAAAAATAACAATAAAAACCATCATTTTTTCATCAGTTTTTGATATGACTTTAATCAAGTTATTTATTCTACTTTCTCCTACATTCAACTTGTCATATTTACTAAGGATATTGTTATGAATAAGCTCACACTAATTACAGGCATACTAGTTATTGGATTTAGCGCAAACACCATAGCTGAAAATTATTACTTACCTTCCCATGTAGAGCAGGGATTAGTTCAAGTTTGTAAATCTGCAGCAAATGATAAACTTATGAAAATGAACAAATCAATTAAAGCTTTAAATTTGAAAAGTAAAACAGTTGCACTTAATGTGATTTGTAACGGTAAAGATATCATCAGCTTTGCCGAACATTATGGAGCTAAACGTACAGTTGCTAAACTAAGTAAAAAATTAGGCTCAGTACAAATTATTGATTTAGCCGCAGTAGGGCAAAAAAAGTACGATGTTACTTTTGATTTTAGATAGAAAATAATTAAAGTTAGTGTGATAACTTCAAGTAGCCTTCGTTATCACACTTATTTTTTATTACCACAGCAATTTATGCTTTCAATACTTACGCTTTCAGTAATGACTTAATCAATTGAATATCAGCGATTTTATCATTTATTTTTAAATAGGCTACTGCTTCACTATGTACCAAGGTCGCTTCAATAACCCCTGGTAAATTAATGATTTGTTCCGCAACTTTATCTGCTGTTTTTTCACAATCAATATTAGTTTTAAAGCTATAACTTTTCGACTTTTTCAGCGCTTGCATGCCAAAACTAAGCAATAACCAAATAAAACTCGCAATTGCCATCACTAAGAAAATGGTTTGCTCGCCGTAACGACTAGCAATGAAGCCTCCGACAATACCGCCAACAAAAGCACCTAGAAATTGACTACTAGAATAGATCCCCATCACACTCCCTTTAACTCCTGCAGGAGCAAGACGAGATAATATTGAAGGCATGGTAGCTTCTAAATAATTAAACGCGGTAAAAAAAAGCACAACTGAGAAAACTAAACTCCAAAAACCGCTTGGTAATAACCAAAGTAAAAATAGCGAACTAGCTAATAAAGCGACCGCTGCGCTAAACATTGGTTTTTCTTTTTGCTTTTTAATCGCGATGATCATAAAAGGCACCATCAAAACAAAAGAGCCTAATAGTGTTGGTAAATATATTTGCCAATGGTTTTCTAAAGCTAAGCCGCTAACGACAAACTGTTTCGGTAAAGTAACAAAACAAGCTGTTAATGCCATATGAAGAATGAATACCCCCCAATTTAATCGGGATAATTGCGGATGACGGATCAATTTACTAATTTGCTCTGGTAAAGCAACAATATCGCCTCGAGGTGCTTTATTAATTGAATGAGGTACCATAAATTGGATCATAAACATTGCGACAATCGTCAAAGCACCTATAAACCAAAATAAGCCACTCAAACCAAATGCCTCAGCAACAATAGGCCCTAAAATCATGGCAAAGGTAAAGGATAAACCGATGAACATACCAATAGTAGCCATCACTTTGGGACGCTGTTCTTCACGGCTCAAGTCGGCAGCCAAAGCTAACACAGCACTAGCAATTGCTCCCATACCTTGAATGGCACGCCCGACAACTACGCCGTAGATTGTTTCTGACATAGCAGCAACAATACTACCTATTAAAAAAATGACTAAACCAGCTAGAATCACAGGTTTACGTCCGTACTTATCTGACAAAATTCCCATTGGAATTTGCAATAGAGCTTGAGTTAGACCATAAGCACCAATAGCTAAACCTAACCAAATAGGGCTATAACCGGTAAGTTGTTCACCATAAATAGCAAATACAGGCAGGATCATAAATAAACCAAGCATTCTTACACCAAAAACACTGGCTAAAGAAAATGCCGCTTTTTTCTCAATGCTATTTAAACCTGTAGCGCTCATCAAAACTCTCGAAAACTTATCATAAAAAGGCAGAAATCGGCGCTATAGTAACATGGCAATGTCTTGAACAAAAATAGAGATTTAAGATGAATGTTGCTGTGTTTTTATGCAATAATACTCGGCTACAAATTTATGTATTGGTATTATGAAAAAGATAGAAGTTAGAGGCGCTCGTACCCATAACCTTAAGAACATTAACTTAGATATTCCTCGAGATAAATTGGTGGTGATCACTGGTCTTTCTGGCTCAGGGAAATCTTCACTCGCATTTGATACTTTATATGCCGAAGGTCAACGCCGCTATGTTGAATCCTTGTCTGCTTATGCACGCCAATTTCTATCTTTAATGGAAAAACCTGATGTTGATCATATTGAAGGTCTATCTCCAGCTATTTCTATTGAACAAAAATCAACTTCTCATAATCCACGTTCAACTGTAGGTACGATTACCGAGATATACGATTATTTACGTTTGTTATATGCCCGAGTCGGTGAGCCTCGTTGTCCTACTCATCACCAGCCTTTAGCCGCACAAACCGTTTCTCAAATGGTTGACCGTGTGCTTGAGTTAGAAGAAGGTACTAAAGTCATGGTACTGGCTCCGGTATTAGAGAATCGTAAGGGTGAACATGTCAAACTACTCGATAATTTAGCAGCACAAGGTTACATTCGTGCAAGAATTGATGGTGAAGTTTGTGATTTATCTGATCCACCAACATTAGAATTACATAAAAAACACACGATTGAAGTAGTTGTTGATCGTTTAAAGGTTCGTGAAGATATCCAACTACGTTTATCCGAATCCTTTGAAACCACATTAGCGCTTACCGCTGGCACGGCTAAAGTTGCTTTTATGGATGAGCCTGACCGAGAAGAATTATTATTCTCAGCTAATTTTGCTTGTTCACGTTGTGGTTATAGCATGCAAGAACTTGAACCTCGTTTGTTCTCCTTCAATAACCCCGCAGGCGCTTGTAAAGTCTGTGATGGTTTAGGCAATAAACAATTCTTTGATCCTAAACGCGTAATTGCTAATCCTGAATTAAGTCTTGCTGGTGGCGCTATTCGTGGCTGGGATAAGCGTAATTTTTATTACTTTCAAATGCTACAAGCAATCTCAGATTTTTATGGTTTTGCCATAGATAAACCCTTTAATGAACTAGATGAAAAATCACAAAGTGTTATTTTATACGGCAGTGGTAAACAAGAAATAGAATTTAAGTACATGAATGATCGTGGTGACGTGGTTATTCGTAAACACGTTTTTGAAGGCATTTTAAATAATATGGATCGCCGCTTTCGTGAAACTGAATCAAATGCAGTGCGCGAAGAGTTATCAAAGTATTTAAATAGTCAGCATTGCCCTGATTGTAACGGCTCTCGACTACGTCTTGAGGCACGCAATGTCTTTATTAATGAACGCCCCTTGCATTACATTACTGAATTATCAATTGCTGATGCATTAGCATTCTTTCAAGGATTAGGTTTACAAGGTCAACAAGGTAAAATTGCTGAGAAAATTCTTAAAGAAGTGAATGAACGCTTAGGCTTCTTAGTCAACGTAGGTTTAAATTACCTCAACTTATCTCGCGCTGCAGGAACACTTTCAGGTGGCGAAGCTCAACGCATTCGTTTAGCGAGTCAAATTGGCGCTGGTTTAGTTGGTGTGATGTATGTGCTTGATGAACCTTCCATTGGTTTGCATCAACGTGATAATGAGAGGTTATTAAAAACACTGGTTCATTTGCGTGATTTAGGTAATACAGTAATCGTGGTAGAGCATGATGAAGATGCTATTCGTGCTGCTGACTATGTTATAGATATAGGGCCAGGAGCAGGTGTTCATGGTGGCGAAATTATTGCCCAAGGGGATGTTCACGACATACTAGCTTGTGAACACTCACTTACTGGAAAGTATCTATCAGGCAGAGAGAAAATAGAGATCCCTGCAAAGCGACACCCTTTTGATAAATCGAATGTAGTTAAACTCTTTGGTGCTAGTGGTAATAACTTACGAGATGTTGATCTCACTATTCCTAACGGTTTAATGACTTGTATTACTGGAGTTTCAGGCTCAGGAAAATCAACGTTAATTAATGATACCTTGTATAAACTAGCTCATATTGAACTTAATGGAGCGACGACCCAAGAGCCTGCGCCTCATAAAAAAATTGAAGGTTTAGAGTTACTCGATAAAGTTATCGACATTGATCAAAGCCCTATTGGCAGAACACCGAGATCTAACCCTGCAACTTATACCGGCATATTTACCAATATTCGTGATATTTTTGCTGGTACGCAAGAATCAAGATCTCGCGGTTATAAACCTGGTCGCTTTAGTTTTAACGTGAAAGGAGGTCGTTGTGAAGCCTGTCAAGGTGACGGCCTTATCAAAGTTGAAATGCATTTTCTCCCTGATGTTTATGTCCCTTGTGATGTTTGTCATAGCAAACGTTATAACCGCGAAACTTTAGAAGTAAAATATAAAGGCAAGAACATTCATGAAGTGTTAGATATGACCATTGAAGACGGTTATGACTTTTTTAAAGCTATTCCTGCAGTAAAACGTAAACTACAAACCTTAATGGATGTTGGATTAAGTTATATCAAATTAGGGCAATCAGCGACTACACTTTCAGGTGGTGAAGCTCAACGCATCAAACTGTCAAAAGAGCTTTCAAAGCGTGATACTGGTAAAACGTTATATATATTAGATGAACCCACCACAGGTTTACACTTTCACGATATTAAACAGTTACTGCAAGTGATTCATCGTTTACGCGATCATGGTAATACTATTGTGGTTATTGAACATAATTTAGATGTGATAAAAACCGCTGACTGGATTGTTGATATTGGTCCTGAAGGCGGCTCAGGTGGCGGCGAAATATTAGTTTCTGGTACACCAGAAGAAGTGGCTAAACATAAAACATCCCATACGGCGAGATTCTTAAAACCTTTATTAGTAAATCAGTAATCCCTTATGCTAAGGCTTGTTATTTGTAACAAGCCTTTTCTTCACTAGTATCTCTCTACAGTTCCCGTTAAGATAATGATTCTCATGCAAAATGAAATATAAATATTCATTAAAATAATAAGAACTTATGAACATTAAACAACTGCAAAACCCTTTAATTTACATGCTCGCTTTTTGCAGCGGCTTTTGTATTATGGGAATAGAACTTTTAGGCGGACGTATTCTTGCTCCTTTTTTTGGTAGTAGCGTTCACATATGGGGCAGTATTATTACCGTATTTATGCTGAGCTTATCCCTGGGCTATTTATTAGGTGGTAAATTATCGACTCAAAATGCCTCATTAAAACGCTATGGTTTGATCTTTTTGATTGCCGGTATCACCGTTATTCCTATCGCTTTATGGTCTGCGGACATTATGGAAGCAATATTCATCGCGATTGAAGACAGTCGTTATGGTTCACTTACCGCATCAATGGCACTATTTTTTATTCCTACCGTCATATTAGGCATGATTTCCCCTTACTCAGTTAGATTGTTAGTTACTGATAAAGAGAAAAGTGGTCAAGTCGCAGGTATGCTGTACTTTGTTTCAACCCTAGGCAGTGCGCTAGGCACGATAATGACTTCTTTTTATTTTATTTTACTGTTTGAAGTTAACCAAATTATCTACACTTTTAGTATCACCTTAATAATCTTGGGTGTAATAGCTATTGGTATGAATCAATATAATCAACACGCTTCAACATCTTTAGCGAGAACAGTTCATGAATAACATACTAAAATCTATCTTACTGTGCCTACTGATTTTACCAATAGCTGGCCAAGCAAAAATTGTCCATAAAGAACGTTCTTTATATCGCAATATTTTAGTAGAAGATATGCAGCATTTACGTTGTTTAAAATTCAATGTTAAAACCAGTAAAACCAATCAAAGTTGTTTATATAAAAACGACCCACAGCGCTTAGTTTTTAATTACACCAAACTGCTATTTTCAAGTTTATTAATTAATGATAATCCTCAACGTATATTAATTATTGGTTTGGGTGGCGGTACTATGTCAAATAGTTTACATATACTTTATCCAACAGCTGAGATCATTAATGTTGAAATTGATCCCGCAGTGATTAAAGTTGCTCGACAATATTTTGGCTTTTTTGAAAATGAACAGATCACCAGTAAAGAGCAAGATGGCCGAATATTTATCAAACGGGCCGCACTAAAAAAAGAAAAATTCGATTGGATTATCTTAGATGCATTTAATGGTGATTACATTCCTGAGCATTTATTAACGAAAGAGTTTCTACAAGAAGCTAAAAATTTATTATCCGAGCAAGGTGTACTTTCCGCTAATACCTTTTCGGTAAGTGATTTATATGCTCATGAATCAGCAACCTATAAAGCTGTATTTGGTGATTTTTTTAACGTCAGCAACCATAAAAATAGCAACCGTATAATATTAACGAGCCAACAACCATTACCTAGTGGAGATATATTAGCGAAAAGAGCACAAGCGTTGCAAGATAAGCTCGTTCCCTTCGATGTTGATATCATAGATATAATGGCCAATATGACCTCAACTAAAGATGAACAAGATTGGCCAGAGAGTACCAAACTATTAACCGATCAATACTCTCCTGCTAACCTATTGAACCAAAACTAATTTGATAGTTATATCATTTACAGCTAAAAGTATAACTATCAATACCTTAAGTGAAGATCACCTACAAAAATATACTTAGTTAGTGGTGAAGTCATTTTGTTTAAAAACCTTCATTCCTAGGCAGGAGCTGCATTTCTTCAAATTTATCCTATAGTTAGTAAACATTTATTGGATGAATTACTCCTTTTGCAAGTGAGGAAGGATCGATGCAAATTAAAAGAACACCAAAAGCAACTAAGCGGGCAACGACAACAATAGCGCACTCAAATAAAATTGAAACGAGTGATGACTACGATATAGTAGTAAAGAAAACAGTTGCCACCAAGCCAAATGAAAGTGACCTTCCTGATGATCTCATGCCTAAGTATTTTACCGAGAAGGACCTTTCTCGCATATTAGCGAATCTAGATACGCTTCGGGCTGATGTATACCCTGACGAAACCGGCGAACTCTCTACGCAAAGAGATAACCCAAACTTTCCCTCTGTTTGTCTAATTGGGCTTGGCCGCTGTGGCTCAAATATAGCGCTTGATGTTGCATTGCTGGTGCACAATGCTAGAAACTTTTACCTGAGTGAATTTCGTGATGATGAAAAGAAGCAAAAGGAAAAAGAATCTCCAGCAGTAAAGTGGTTACAACGTAGTTTTAAATTAGCTCATGAGAACACGATTAAGCCAGTATTTTTAATGGAACCGCTAGTTATGCTTGGCGATTTGGACAAAGATATTGCTGGCCGTGTTCGATTCACATCAAAAGGTGATTCAAATAACTTCATTGCTGAATACTCTAAACTTAAGCTTATGGATCTCTCTGAAGTCCATGCCGGTGGCTCGGGTAATGCTCCTATCTTAGGGCAATACCTCGCCAAGATGATTCTTAATAAAGCAACAGATCAATTTACCAATTCTGACTGGAAGTTCATTCACTCTTACTTAATCGACTCATGTGGCATCAAAGCTAATCAGTCTAGACTCTATTTTTATATCTTCAGTGCCGGTGGTGGTACAGGCTCAGGTATGGCCTCAGAATTTGGCTTGGCTCAGCAATTCTCTTACATGAGCAAAACGTTTGAAACACGAACAGAAAAAGAACAACAAAACCAAAATCAATCCTTTGTTTTTGAACCAATATTCACCAGTGGCATTTGCATATTGCCTAATATTAATGATCCAAGTATTGAAATGTCTGAAGCGCTACATATTAATGCTGGACGTTTGTTATGTAAATATTTAGCAGAAGAATGGGATTTTTCCTATAACTTAGAAAATGAAGATTGTAGCTGTGAAAGTACTATGCATCGTATTCGCCCATGGAATTCAATGATGCTAATTTCCAACGATATCATGCGGTATGCAGAAGAAAATGATAACGATGGGGGTATTAAAAATATTGATGTAAATGCGATGGAAGCCCATGCTAATCAATATATCAGTCAGCAAATATTTAATATTTTAAGTGCTCAGGCTGTCACTACTGATTATGATGAAAATTATTTCCGTCGTGCAGGTATAGATTTAGGTGAAACAATTCGCTTAGATGCTAATGATTTATTTATGAGTCTTGCAGGGCCTGTTGCTATCGCTTATGCAGAATCAGTAGTTGCTAGTAATGTCGATATTGAAAATAAAGGTAACCTTTTTGATAGTGAAAATAGTGCTTTAAGTATTGATGAATTATTTTTTAGATCCATTGATTTACCACATTTCAATAAGCAAACAAATGCGATTGAAGGTATTAGCTTATTACCGGTAGAGTCCACACAATATCGAGAAGCATTAAAGCGGTATAAAGAAAGCAAAAATGATGCTACTCACCTTAAAGATCTCCATTTTTTTAAAAATTGCTCATCGGTAGTGTCGATCGTCTCACTACCAAAGGATTATAAATTATCCTATATGGACTTAAATAGACTAAAAATGCATTTAAATAGTTTATTTCCTAATACCACACTTAAACGTTATGCCTTAGTTATTGGTGCATCAGCAAACTTATCATTAACAACCTTAATAGCAAAGAGTCCCTGCTTAAGTGATGACTTTCTTACCCTAATAGTTTCATACGTAAAACGTTGTTTTGCCAAAGATAGCTATCGCTTCGATGACAAACTTGATCAAGAAATAATCAATTTTATTAAAGCAGATAAATTTGATGAAAAGAAATTGCAAAGCATGTTGTTGGCATTTGAAAATCCGGCAAAAATTCTAGATACAAATTGGTATGCTATTAAACCCATGTATGAAAAGAAATACCGTGAATTAATTACTGATCCTAAGAAGTTTACTTCAATAAACGATATTCGATTAAGCATTGAATCAGTTACTAAGGCAATTCACTATTTAAGAGAGATATATCGACATAGGATCAGTAAAACAAAAATAATATCCTTAAATAATCCTATCATTTCGGAAGAACAGCCAAGTAAGCCCAAAAGAAAACCGGCACGCAAAACAATAAAATAAGTTAGCGCTTATTTTTTGAAACATTCTTGAAAGATAAAGTATTACTAGAAGATTTTTTAGCTGATACATCAATCCTCTGAAGTTTAGACTCAGGGGATTTTCTTTTTTGAGGTTGTGGTGTTGTAGAGGGATGTTTGTCTAGAGAAGTTTTACTTGAACCTGCTACAGCAGTATTTATTTCCAGCATTTCTTCTTTTGTTAAATCTCGCCACTGGCCAGGACGTAAATTAGATAATTCCACACTCATGATTCTAGAACGCTTCAGCTTCTTAACTTCATAATCGAGATACTCACACATTCTGCGTATTTGTCTATTTAACCCCTGAGTTAAAATAATACGAAATACAAATTTACTCTGTGGTTTTACAATGCACGGTTTTGTTATAGTACCAAGTATAGGTACTCCCCTAGACATGCGCTCAATGAACCTCTCACTTATTGGCTTATCTACAGTAACAATATATTCTTTATCATGGGCATTCTCGGCGCGGAGAATTTTATTAACGATATCACCATCACTGGTAAGAAAAATTAGGCCTTCAGATGGCTTGTCTAAACGGCCAATGGGAAATATACGCTTTTTGTGACCAATTGCATCAATGATATTACCTTTTACATGACGCTCTGTCGTACAAGTAATACCGATAGGTTTATTGTAAGCGATATAAACACGATCAGACTTATTTTCAGGCATCACACCAATAGGGTTGCCATTAACACAAACAACATCACCAGATTGAACCTTAGTACCAAGTTCAGGGATTTTTCCATTAATAGTTACTCGACTAGCTTCAATTAGCTTATCTGCTTCTCGACGAGAACAATAACCAGAATCACTGATATATTTATTTAAACGCTTTTCTGGATGCTTCACAAAGATCTCTACATTGATAACAAAAGTTTGAATAAGCGTATTCTACATCAGAATGAGCTAAGTGTAGAGTGAACTATTATCTCAGAAATTATTAAACAACACACAGCAAAAAGCCCGCTACAATGTAGCGGGCTTTTCTGAATAGAAGCTTAGCAATGACCTACTCTCACATGGGAACTCCCACACTACCATCGGCGCAACTGCGTTTCACTTCTGAGTTCGGAATGGGATCAGGTGGGGCCACAG
>Ga0105359_10000263_pt1 | contig 42911 bp, 37 predicted proteins | sample GOMGulsemesocosm_6_FD_83659 | JGI IMG/M metagenome (GOLD analysis project Ga0105359, IMG submission 83659) | Methane-oxidizing microbial communities from mesocosms in the Gulf of Mexico - GOM8C Gulf of Mexico | ecosystem: Environmental > Aquatic > Marine > Cold seeps | place: Gulf of Mexico...
CTCCCCCTATTTTAAATGGTAAAACCCTGAAAATAACCAGCACATTCTGTGGTTGTTTCCCTAAAATTCGCATATAAATTTTATGTTGTCTTTTGCTGGTAATATTTTTATTCATAGTAAATTCGACTATAACTAAAGCAGAAATTAATCTGCTCGCATTTGAGGAAATAGCCATGCTTTTTACTGGTTCATTGATTACTGATTGTCCAATAAGACAAAAAATTCGCGAATTTTACCGCATTGATGAAAATATTGCCGTTGATCACATTTTACCTGCAGCTGAAGTAAATGTTAGCGCACGAAGTCGAGCATGGGAACGTGCACGTAAAATGGTTTTGCAAATTCGCCAGGACCAAGAAGGCAATGGCGCTATAGATGCGCTTCTTAATGAATACTCACTGTCTTCAGAAGAAGGTGTGGTATTGATGTGTTTGGCTGAAGCTTTATTACGTGTTCCAGATAAACATACCCAAGATGAGCTTATTCGAGATAAAATTTCTCAAGGTCAATGGACTAACCATTTAGGCGCAAGTGACTCATTATTTGTTAATGCCTCATCATGGGGACTATTACTGACTGGCTCTATGGTTGATTACGCTGATAAACGTAAAAAAGACCACTTTGGTTTATTGAAAAAAACCGTTGGTCGCTTAGGTGAGCCTGTTATCCGTAAATCAATGAACTATGCCATGAAAATCATGGGCAAGCAGTTTGTTATGGGCGAGAACATTAAAGCTGCTACCGTTCGTGCTGCCACTAAAGAACAGCAAGGTTATGTCTATTCATATGATATGTTAGGTGAAGGTGCTCGCACCATGGCTGATGCAGAAAAGTACCTTAAAGCTTATGCTGATGCTATTGATGATATTGGTGCAGTAGCAACAGCTTCGGGTAAAAATGATCCACGTAAAGTACCTGGTATTTCAATTAAATTATCTGCTATTCACCCTCGTTATGAGTTCTCTCATAAGGGTCGTGTGATGGAAGAGTTAGTACCTAAGTTAAAAACTCTTTGTTTACAGGCTAAGCAATACAACATTGGTTTAACCGTTGATGCTGAAGAATCTGAGCGCTTAGATATCTCTTTAGATGTGATTGAGGCGGTATTTACCGATAGCGACCTTGGTGACTGGCAAGGTTTTGGTTTAGCACTACAGGCTTACCAAAAACGTGCAATTTTTGTCGTTGATTGGTTACGTGAATTAACTTTACGTACAAACAGAAAAATGATGGTTCGTTTAGTGAAAGGCGCTTACTGGGATACAGAAATTAAAAATGCCCAAAAAGATGGCTTAAAGCACTTCCCAGTATTTACCCGTAAGTCTTCTACGGATGTTTCTTACCATGCCTGCGCTAATAAATTATTGGAATATCGCGATACTATTTACCCACAATTTGCCACACATAATGCTTATACCGCAGCGACAATTGTTGAGCTTGCAGGCGATGACAAAGCTGGTTTTGAGTTCCAATGTTTACATGGTATGGGTGACTCTTTATATGACCAAATAGTTAAAGAAGATGGCATTCAATGTCGAATCTATGCACCTGTTGGTTACCATGAAGACTTGCTTGCTTACTTAGTACGCCGTTTATTAGAAAATGGTGCTAACTCATCATTTGTAAATGCTATTGTTGATGAAAGCCAGCCGGTTGAATCTTTATTAGAAGATCCCGTTGAAAAAACCCAACGATTAAAAGCTAAGTATAACAATCAAATCATCATGCCAATTGACCTTTACCAAAATGAAGGTGATAAAGGCCGTGATAATTCAAAAGGTTTAGATTTAACTGATATCAATGATTTAACGCCGTTAAAAACCTCGTTAGATACTTGGTTTGTTGATCATTTACTAAATAAAAATGATGTGCCAGAAGGCGCAAATGCGGTAAGAAACCCGGCAAATCGTAGTGAAATAATAGGTTTTCAGCAACATCTAAGTCATGATGAAATGCAGGTGATGATAGCTGATGCTGAAACAGCATTTAACACTTGGTCAAAAACACCCGTAGCAGAACGCGCTGAACTATTATGTCGTATCGGCGATATTTTAGAACGTCATATGGATGAGCTTATTGCGCTTTGTATTAAAGAAGCCGGTAAAGTTGCACAGGATGGCATTGATGAAGTACGTGAAGCGGTTGATTTTTGTCGCTACTATGCTGCCCGTGCCGTTAAATTAAGCGAAGATGAACGCTTAGAAGCACGTGGTGTGGTGTTATGTATCAGCCCTTGGAACTTCCCTTTAGCTATCTTCTTAGGGCAAGTTGCCGCAGCAATTGCTACCGGTAATACCGTATTAGCAAAACCTGCAGAGCAAACAGGGTTAATTGCCATGCGTACTATGGAGCTAATGGAGTCTGTTGGTTTACCTAAGCATGTAGTACAAATTGTTATCGCTCGTGGTAGCGCTGTAGGTAAAACGATTATTCCTGACAGCCGTATTCAAACTGTTATGTTTACGGGTTCTACAGAAACTGGTACTCATATTTCACAAACACTTGCTGAGCGTGGTGGTGATCAAGTGCCATTGATTGCTGAAACTGGCGGTCAAAACTGTATGGTTGTTGATTCAACGGCTTTACCTGAGCAAGTTGTTGATGATGTTATTTCATCAGGCTTCCAAAGTGCGGGACAACGTTGTTCAGCATTGAGAGTACTGTTCTTGCAGGAAGATATTGCTGACGGTGTTATTGAAATGCTACAAGGTGCTTTAGCAGAGTTACACATTGGTAACCCAGCTAAATTGAGCACAGATATTGGCCCAGTAATTGATCAAAAAGCTCTTGATGCACTTAATGCTCATAGCGATTACATGGAGTCACATGGTAAATTATTATATAAATGTGAATTCTCAGATGAAGTCGTTGACGAAGATGGCCACTTCTTCTTTGCACCACGTTTATATGAAATTGATGATATCAGTGTGCTTAAACAAGAAGTTTTTGGCCCTTGTGTACATGTAGTTCGTTTTAAAGGTAATGAAATTGAGAGTGTTGTTGATAAAATCAATGGCACTGGCTTTGGTTTAACTATGGGTATTCATACACGTATAGAGCACCGAGCAATTGAATTAGCCAAACTGTCACGTGCAGGTAACATATACATTAACCGTAATATGATTGGCGCTATTGTTGGTGTTCAACCATTTGGTGGTCGTGGTCTTTCGGGTACAGGTCCTAAAGCCGGGGGCCCTAACTACCTAACTCGTTTAGTGAAAGAAAAAGCAACACCAGACGAAAAGAGCTTTAACTTCCTAGAAAGTAAAGCTTCTGCTTTAACGGGCACTGCAGCAGAAAACCATGCAGCGACTCATATGATGGATAAAGCGAGCTGGGTAGAAAAAGAGTGGCGTTCAACGGAGCTTAATACGCGTATTTCTTGTGTACGTCAATTACTTGCGAAAATAGCGCATGTTGAGATAGTTGATGATTTAGCTGACGATTTAAACCGTACTTTAGCATCAGCACGTTCACAGCTTATTGATATTGAAAAACGTCTGAAAAAGCCAGAGCAACTGCCTGGCCCAACAGGTGAATCTAATATTATCTATCTGGAAAACCGTGGCAATATTATTTGTTATGCCGACGAAAAAGTAAGCTTTAACTTTTGGGTTCAATCTATTGTAACTGCGTTAGCTACGGGTAATACAGTTGTTACTGTTGTTTCTGACTTATTCTACCAAGAAGCCTTAGCGTTTAGAGATAAGTTTATTGCCACAGGTGCTGGTGATGATGTTTTCCAAGTTGCTAAGCAATGTCATTTGGAAACTATGCTTAAACACCCAAGCCTATCTGGTGTAGTTGTAGATAGTAATTGTGAAAGTAAACATTATATTAGTGACAGATTAGCACAGCGTCATGGCGCAATTTTACCGGTGATCAGCTCTGAATATTTTGATAACTTGATTCAACGTTTAATTACTGAAAAAACTATTAGTATAGATACTACCGCTTCAGGTGGTAATACCTCACTAATGACAATGGTTGAAGAAGACTAGTTAACTTATGTAAAAGCTAGGTTAATATTTAAAATAAAACACGAACTGTTACCCTAAGGTAGAGTTCGTGTTTTTTTTGTTTTCATAATGTTCTAGCTATGGCAATATCGCCTATATCCCCTATCAAATAGTGTATTTATGCCTAATCACAAAAGAAAACCCCTAGATCGTATCGATAAGGTTATTCTATCTACGCTGCAAGCTGATGGTAGAATTTCAAACGTAGAGTTAGCCAAAAAAGTAAATTTAAGTGCTAGTCCTTGCTTAGACAGAGTCAAGCGCCTAGAAAATGAAGGCTATATAGAGCGCTACGGTGCCTTTCTAAATGCAAGTAAACTAAACTATGGTATGACCGCTTTTGTGCAGGTAACACTAAGTAGTACAACTTCTGAAACTTTTAAACTATTTAAAAAAGAAGTGGTTACCATTAAAGAAGTGGTAGAGTGTCATCTGATAGCTGGTGGCTATGACTATTTATTAAAAATTAGGTTTGCTGATATGGCAAGTTATCGTCTGGTTTTGGAGGAAATAGGTGATTTGCCTGCGATATCTCAAACAAGCACTTATGTTGTTTCAGAGCATGTTAAGTCTGATAGTGGTGTGCCTTTTGATTAGTGCTCTTTTTTGTAAGCGATACATGATCCCTTCGTACTAGTTATAGTTTGATTAAATAGTGAAACTATATTGTTAACCTGACAAGCTTTTGCTATATATTTAAATGACTTACTTGAAGGGCGTTATATAAGGCTCTTTTTCAAAGGAAATATTATGAACGCACATGATTATGCATTACAAGCCAATGGCTCATTTGCTTTGCCCGACGCCTGCTTTAAAGTAAAAGCATTAATGGAAGATGAAAGCTCTGAAATATCTGATTTTGCTGATGTCATTGGTGTTGATCCTTCCATGACATCACGTTTACTACAAATAGCTAATAGTGCTATTTATAGCTTTCCTGGCGAAATTAGCACTATTTCACGGGCAATTACCATCATTGGTACGCAAGCTATTTATAACATGATGCTTGTAGATGTAGCAGCTTCAGCCTTTAAGCACTTTGAAAACCAAGCAATTGACTTAAAGCGTTTCTGGCGTATGAGTATTTATTGTGGCTTAGCCTCTAAAAACCTGGCAATCAGTGCTGGAATTCGTGACATAGAGCGTCTGTTTGTGGCGGGGTTATTGCAGAATTTTGGTGAGTTATTAGTCGCAAAAATAAGCCCTGAAGTAGCTCAGCGTTGTGAGAAATATGACAAAACAACACTTCCTTGGCAGTTGCAAGAATTGGCATTAGGTTTTACCTATACAGATATTTCAGCAGACTTATTAAAAATTTGGCAAATCCCTGAAAAAATAATATTACCTATTAGACACTTCAACGCGGCTTCAAATATTGAAATAAATAAAGATGTCAAAATCTTAAACCTAGCGTCTCGATTAGCCTTAATTGATAGTCATGGTGATGAGTTTTTGTATGAAGATGTGATTGATGAATCATTGTGTCGCCCACTAGGACTTTCTACTGGAAATTTACAGCAAGCTGCTGAGTTTGCTGAAAAAGAAGCAACGAGTATTTTATCGATTATGAACCCAAAACTTTTTTCTAGATAGGATATTCGCCCTGAATTTGGACTAATCTGTGCTGCTATTAACAGGATTTTTAGGTATGTCTACCTGAAATATCTCTTGGTAAACGCGGTTGAAGTTGGCAATATCTCTTTTATCCAAATAACGAATATGCGCCTGATAAAATGCATAGCTATTATATAAGTCTTGCAGTGCGATATTAATTTCCTTAATAATCTGCTGCCCCTTTTCGCCGTTATTACAAGTAACATAACCAATAATATAATCTGGAGAGCCTGCAATCTCTAATGACTCTAGCACTCTGGGGCTTGAAAGGTAGTTCAGGGCACTATTAACACTAAATGGGTAGTCTAAAATATAGTCAATCCGGTTCTTTAATAGCATCTGTACCAGCGATGTAGTAGAGCCACCACCGGTTCTAACTACTAAATTATGCCCATCTAGTGACGCAATCTGTTGATCTAGAAAAATACCTAGTGATCGGCCACTATCAATACCTAGAGTGTAGACGGATTTTCCAGTAAATAATGCAGCTAATGATGCTAATTTCCCGGCCTTATTAAGTGAATTTTGTGGTAGTAAACTGGATTTTTTATCTTTTAGATAGTGCAGGCGTAGATTGGGTGCAATATTAAGTGGCAAACTAAAAATACTTTCTTTTAAGCGTTTAGGGTTTTTAACACGATTTGGTGCGCAGGCGTTTGGGAGTTTTTTTAGTAGTCGATCAATGCTAGGACTTTTTGCATACTCAATACTAAATTGGTACTTTGGTAAGGAAGTCATCAATAGCCGAGTTGTATCAGTTACCATAGAAATAGTGGAGCTGTTTTCTAGAGCAAACTCGATAGAAGCGTTTGCGTCGTAGCTTAACCAGTGTATTTTGTCCTGCGCATAGCTGTTTGCACAAAAGCAGATAAATGAGATGAAGATCACCAAGTTGCGCATTGAAAAAATTACCTGATTAACTTATAAAATTTAGTCCTTATTAAAATAATTGCACAATTTAACAGCATAAAATGCTAAAAAATGAAATTATCAAACTCTCCTTGTTATGGAGTATTACTTAAATAGCGTCTTAGGAAAAGCAAACTTTGCTAAAAACGAGACAAAGCTGTTAAAGCTTGCTAGCATCGAAGGTTCACTATTATCAAATAGTATCTAATAATTATAAAAAAAGGGTAAGTATGTCGGCTTCTAGAGAGCATTTCAGCTCACGAATTGGGTTTATTTTAGCCGCCGCAGGCTCCGCGGTGGGGATTGGTAATTTAGTTGGTTTTCCTGTTAATGCTGCCAAAAATGGTGGTGGTGCATTCTTAATTATGTATGCACTTTTTGTTTTTCTTATTTGTTTACCTGTAATGATTGCTGAGATGGCTGTAGGACGTAACACTGCAAAAGAGCCTGTTGGCGCATTTAAAACATTAAGTCAGGGTAACAAGTTTTGGGGAGCTGCTGGATTTCTCGGTGTGTTAACTCCTTTTATGATTGCTGTTTTTTATATGGTGATCACCGTTTGGATATTTGGTTATATCGCTTTAACAGTTACTGGCAACTTAGACTACCTTGCTAGTGGAGCTGGTTTTGGTGAGTTTATTAATAGCCCTTACTTGTATCTTGCTCTGGTAGCTGTTGCTGGAATCGTCAGCTTTATTCTTGCTGCTGGTGTAAAAGATGGTATTGAAAAAGCGGCTAAAACGCTGATGCCTGCTTTACTTATTATGCTTATTATTATGGTGGTTTTTGTTTTAACGCTTGATAATGCTATGGCGGGAGTTACTTTTTTCTTAGTGCCTGATATTACTAAAATAACGCCGAGCGTTATTAACGGTGCTTTATCACAGGCCTTTTTCTCTTTATCTTTAGGTATGGGGATCTTATTAACTTATGGCTCTTACATCAACAAGCAAACCAATATTCCTAATTCAGCAAAATTAGTGGCAATCACAGATACCGGCGTGGCATTTGTTGCAGGTTTAATGATTTTACCGGCAGTTTATTCGTTTAATCCGGATGTTAACCCGAGTGAATTAAGTGATAGTTCAGTATCACTAATTTTTACTTTCCTTCCTAAAATATTCTTAGCGCTGCAAACTACCTTAGGCTATGTTGGTGCAAGTACTGTGGCGGTATTCTTTTTCTTGTTAGTATTTTTTGCTGCAATTACCTCATTAGTCTCTATCATCGAAGTCCCCGTTTCATATTTAGTAACAGAGAAAAACCAGAGTCGTAAAAAAGCGTTAGGTTACTTAACAGTTACTGCTGGTGTATTAACCTTATTTGCTACGGCTTCCTTTGGTATGGTGTCATTTTTTACTGAATTCACTTCCTATGCAGGTGGAACTAAGTCATTTTTTGATATTATTTATGATGTTTTTTACGATACCATTTTACCGCTTAATGGCTTCTTAGTATGTGTATTTGTAAGTTATCGCTGGAAGAAAAAGCAATTATCTGAAGAGTTGAGTATTGGTAATGAAAACTATAAAGGCTCATGGGTTGAGAAATATATTAACTTTTCATTAAGTACCTTCATTCCCGTGATTGTATTACTCATCTTTATTAATACGGTCGCAACTAAGTTCTTTGCTGTTAGTTTGTTTGGCTTCTAATTTTCCTATTGTTTTTTATTGAAAATAGTTAACTGATTTAAGCGCTCAATGGTAACATTGGGCGCTTTTTTATTTTTAACTACTAACCTTTAAAAAACCATCATGATAGAACATATTGCCAGTACTGATTTTACCGATGCCCAACGACTATTTCATGGTCGAGGACATGCATACCCTAATTTAAGCCATGTTAATGTGGATTGGTTATCTCCTGTTATCTTGATCACTTTATATCAAGCAGTTGATAGTGTATGGCTTGCAAAACAAGCTAGTGCATTAAAAGCTTTGATAAAAGAATGTCAATCCGTGCAAGTGCAGCATCGCTATGAAAAATTTGCCCCTACAGAGGTATTATTAGGTGAATCAATAAGTCATACCATTGTCAGTGAGCGAGGGCTTAACTACCATATAGAGTTTGGTAAAGCTCAAAACAGTGGTTTGTTTTTAGATATGAGTAATGGCCGTAAGTGGTTAAGGGAACAAGCCCAAGATAAAAATGTACTAAACCTCTTTGCTTATACTTGTGCATTCTCCCTAAATGCCATTGCTGGTGGTGCGATTAAAGCGGTTAATATTGATTTAAGTAAAGCATCTTTGAGTAAAGGCAGAGAAAATCATCAGCTTAATGAGTTGGCGAAAAAGCAAGGCAAGCAAGTCATCTTTGAAGGTGTAGATATTTTCAAATCTAATAGTCGTATTAAAAAATACGGCCCTTATGATATTTTAGTTTGTGATCCTCCTTCATTTCAAAAAGGTAGTGTAAATATAGTACGCGACTACGCAAAAATTATCCGCCGCATTCCACAATGGATGAATGCTGGTGCTAGTTTGATGTTGTGTTTAAATTCTCCTGATTTAGATGAGAACTTTTTAAAGGCCGAGGTGGCGCGCGAGTGTCCTGATTGCCGCTTTGTTCAGCGCCTCGATAATCCAGAAGTTTTTAAAGAAGCTCACGAAGGTAAGGGTCTTAAGGTGTTACTCTTTACTTATCAGCCTAGCAAGCCTAGTGAATGATAGTCGATTACTCTCTAATGGATAGGCGGGCTTAATTATTCTGTCGCTCGAACACGCCAAAAGCGAGCAAATCTAGGTATACCTGCCTGTGTTAGGCCGTTGTATTTATAAGTGATGATAGTACCAATATCAGGTGGATTGGCTCGCTGGTAGTCACTAAAACCAGAGCCTATTTTAAAAACAACACCTTCTGTTGTTTTTACTTTGATTGCACCTAGCTTTCCTTGGTACTTACCTTTGCCTTGTGTATGACCAATGATGATGGCTTCTGCATCTTGATGTTTTTTTAATTTCATTAGCGCAGAATTACGACCTTGCTGATAGAAAGCACTGGCAAGGTGAAGCATTAGTCCTTCACCTTGAGCTTTGATAACAGCATTCAATTTAGCATCAAGTGCACTTGTATCTTTAAGTTGTACTTGATTTATCATTGCCAAATATGGCGAGGATATCTGCACTAATAGAGATTGCATTTTTTCTACTCGTTCTGTGAATGTGCCTTGATGATGAGGTAGGTCAAACATCATAAAACGCACCTCTTTCCAGCAACTCTCCTCCTTGCTTATATTAGGCTTTTGCTTACTGACACATGAGAGTAACGCTTGAAATTGCCCTCGATCAAGCCATAGTTCTCCATCGATTGGGAATGCTGGCCAATGATGAGTAAACCAGGTAGGGCTGTTTATCAGGTTGCCTTGACGAGTGAGCAACTGTTTACCGTTCCAATGGCCACGGACTCCATCAAGCTTTTCAGAAATATAATATTGACTGATATCACTTACTTTATGGTACTTAATGCCATGTTGCAGTTTTGGCTTCATGAGTTGGCTATTACGTGAAATTTTCTGAGTTGATACCTGTGTTCTTGCCTGTATTGTTGGCTTCGCTATTATCTGGGCGACAGAGGGGCAGATAATCATTAACAAAAGGCTAAATACACTCCATGTGCATAAGTTATTCATCACTAAGCTCCTTGTGATGTGGTAAAAATTAAAGTCTAGTCTATATTTGAGAAATGGAGCCTTATTTATTAGGGCTATTTGTTAACTTAGCAAGGATTGCTTATATGAATAACATCATACGCTCCCAGTATTACTCTCTAATTTTACTTATTATAACACTGAGCTATAGCAGCACTTTACAGGCTAAAAAACGTTGTAAACCTTTCTTAGAAAAGCTTCACAAGGTACAAGCTCAACAACGTAATAGTTATTCCTTGAAACGGGGACAAAGTTTGCGTGTTAAAGAAGATAAGGCGAGAGATAAATGGTGGCAATGTGAACACATGTCTCTAGCAAAATTTAAAGCACAAAATGGCGGAAAAAATAAAAAATCTAAAAAGGAAAAAAAGAAAAGTAACTCGAAATATGCCAGTAAGAAAGTGAGTGAAAAAAAACCACAATTCCATGTTAGTAAAAGTATAGCAACCTTTAATCAAGGTAGTGCAATTGTGGTTAAAGCTAAGTATCAAGGAGATAAAAGGCTGGCTTGGTCACAGTTTTATCAGCGACCAAGCAAATGTATAAGTCCAAAAAATCTGAGTGTATTTGCTTATTGCAATGAAAATAAGTTACAGCAGCAAAATCAGTTTGATCAGCAGTATACTAAGTAACGATGTTAACATTTAAGTTTGGTAGTTTGCTTTACTTTCTTTGTACTGATTTACCATGGCATCGATAGTCTCTTGCTCATATGAACGAAGACCGCTCAATAACATATGTTTCTTACCATGGCCAATTACCTCACCATTTGATAATAAATCAAACTCAAGCCAAGCATCACCGCGCTTGCCATCAATTGTTAAACTGGTTTTTGCAAGTTTTAGTGTTACTGAGTCAGCGTCCAAGGTTTGTAAATCGATAGACATTGATTGATACATAACCATAGGGCGTGCAGGGTTGATCATAACACTATTTTCAGACATTAATTTAACCAATATGTCGGGAAAAGTATGTCCAGAAAAGTCTACATAGGCTTTAGTTAGGGCGTTAATGAGTGCAGGGTTATGAGTTGCTTCACCGCTTGCGCTAACACTTAGGCAGGTTTTATCTTTTTCATCTTTGATGTCGTAACGGTTATCAATTTTTTGCGGAAAGGTGAGAGCCACATTGTCACTAACCATGCCAGAAAAATCGAAGGTCATTTTTTTATGGAGCCCAGATTTAGCGATAATGATTGAAAAAAGTAAATCACCAGGAACACAAAAACGCTTGGCTTCAATGTTATGAAGCGGATTGAAATCATCTGCAACTTGCTTGGCAAAGTCGCTGCCTTGCTGGCGAGTGAAGCTGATTTTATCAGCGCTAATAGAGCAATAATTTTCAATAAACATTTCTTTTATAGACATCTGTGCAACTTCATTTTAGTTAGTTTGTTTATGACCGCTGCATTCTAACAGTACTTTTACACTAAATCGAAAAAATATAGCGCATCATCAACTGAGCAGACCTGTTAACCATGGTTAAAGTCGATCACAAGCTGCTCTTTTTTTACCTTACTTAACTGCCGAATTTGATACTCTCTTTTGCAAGCTAGGCTTTTGTTGTCTACCTGTTCAAGGTAAGCAAGGCTAACTGGTCGTCTTGCCCGGGTATATTTTGCGCCAAGTTTACTGTTATTATGTTCATCAATGCGGCGATGGATATCTGTGGTGACACCAGCATACAAGCTATTATCGTTACAGCGCAGAAAATATACCCACCAAGTGCTTGTCTTGTTCTGTTCTGTCATAGAAAGAGATATTAATGTTGAAAATTTAATTGAATGGTAAATAAAAGTGCTCGAAATTTCAAATAATGTCAGTTTAGCAGACTGGGAAATAGAACTTAGTGCTATTCGTGCAATGGGAAATGGTGGTCAAAGGGTAAATAAAGTGGCTACTGCGATCCATTTACGTTTTGATATCAAAAGGTCATCCTTACCTGCTGTTTATAAAGAGAGGTTATTGGCATCAAAAGATAGCCGTATTAGCAAAGAAGGCGTGGTTATTATAAAGGCACAAAGCTTTCGCACTCAAGAAATGAATAAGGATGATGCGCTCAAGCGCTTGAAGGACTTCATTTTGTCAGTGATGGTAGTTCAAAAAAACCGAAGAGCTACTAAACCAACAAAAGGCTCGATAAAAAGGCGCTTAGCTGGAAAAGCTAACCGAAAAGCGGTTAAACAGACGAGAGGTAAAGTACAATTTTAATTGCAAGCTAGTGCTATTATTTTCTTAATAGCGGATGCTAATTGCAGTGATAAGGTAAACCTTAAATGTCCTTAAGAAAAACAATAACTTTAATAGATGAAAAATAGAGAGCGAATATGCCAATAAGTGAAGTCGGTTCCATAGAAAAGCTAACCGCACAACTTGATAGTGATAATTTAGTACAGTATCAATTGCCACTGGCAAGTATAAACCGTGATGGCAGTAAGCAAAGTATTGCTTTAAACCCTTTAATTGGAAAAACAATATCACTGCACTTTAATGGAAGTATTGCTTGTAAACATTGTGGTAAAGCTACCAAGAAAAGTTACTCTCAGGGATATTGTTACCCTTGTATGAGCAAACTGGCTCAGTGTGACATGTGTATTATGAAACCTGAAACCTGTCACTTTCATTTAGGCACTTGTCGTGAACCAGAATGGGGTGAGAGCAACTGTATGGTTGATCATTATGTCTACTTGGCAAATAGTTCAGGGCTAAAAGTGGGGATAACTCGTCATACTCAGTTGCCTACGCGCTGGATTGACCAAGGAGCTTGTCAAGCATTGCCCATTTTTAAAGTGAGTACTCGCTTGCAGTCAGGCCTTGTAGAAACAGCTTTGGCAGAATATATTAGTGATAAAACTAATTGGCGAGCTATGTTAAAAGGACAGCCAGAGCCAATAGACCTAAAGGCCAAGGCAGAAGAATTAATTCCTGAAATTAGTTTGCGTTTATCGCAACTTCGCCTTCAGTTTGGCTGTGATGCGGTACAAGAGTTAAATGAAAATGTACAAGAAATTCACTTTCCAGTGAATGAGTATTTAACTAAAATTAGTTCTTTTAATTTTGACAAAGCACCGATAGTCTCAGGAGTTCTCTTGGGTATTAAAGGGCAGTATTTGATCTTTGATAAGGGTGTCATAAATATGCGAAAGTTCAGCTCCTATCAAATAAGTATTGACTATTAATAGCTTGAACTTGAGAATAACACTCTAGTTTTAGCTATAATTAGTCCTAGGGCGAATATATTTGCTAAGAGACTTAATATGTCGAATTTTAGACAGCTGTATTTAAGGTAATAAAATGACCGCAGATGATTACGTAGAACAAGCCAGTGAGATTTTTGTTTTGTCTGATTCTTTTATTAGAATTAGAGAATTAATTGATGATGAAGCATCTACGATAGATGATATTTCAGAGGTTATTCTACTTGATCCAGCCCTTGCTGGTACTGTATTAAAGCTGGCTAATAGTCCATTTTTTAACTACCCAGGTAAAATAGATACCATTTCTAAAGCTGTTTTGGTGCTAGGTATTACAGAGGTCTATAATCTGGTTATTGCTTATTTCACTACCGAAGCGTTTAAAAAAATTGATGCTAACCAAGACTATCTTGACGAGTTTTGGATAAAAAGTATTGATTGTGCCTTGCTGATGAAATTCTTAGGCACAAGTTTAGGCATTATTCATGCCGAGCGATTATTTATTCTAGGTTTACTGCATAACTTAGGTGAATTGGTTGTTCATCAAATAACCAAAGAGAAACAAGCGGCCTGTGATAGTCAGGATATAAGCTTATTACCTTGGATGAAGCAACAAGATGTTTTAGGTTTTACTTTTGGAGAGTGTTCAGCTGGACTTTTAAGGGAGTGGCAATTGCCTTATAGTATTTTTGCACCTATCCGTGATCAAGACATTGAAGACTTAAGCCAGTACAACGCAGAAACACAACTGTTATATGTTGCCAAACGAGTCATGAGTAAAAACCAAGTATTTAAAGGGCAAGAATTAGATTATAGTGATCTATTAACTCCGGAGCAGTTAGCGTTATTATGTATCGATAACAATATGCTAACCAATGCGGTCGACTACTGTGATTTAGAGCGTCTCGGTCTATTATCTATTTTAAACCCAAGTGCTTCCATGCTTTACTAATAGGAAACTATTGAGCATCTAAAGCTCATATTTTAAAAACTAAGCCTGATAAATGTAAGTTTATTAGGTTTTTTTATGTGTTTTGTCCTTGGTAGAGCTAGAAGTTCAATTAGCGAGGGTTATATCTGCCCTGGCTTAAAATATTATGGGGATCTAAGCTTCCTTTAATTTGATTAACTGTTTGCCAAAAATCACTGTTTTTATTGAGCAGCCACTGTTGCTGATCTACATTCAACCGGTAAGGAACAAAGCCCTTTTTTAAGCCTTCTTCTACCAGTGCTTTTAAACAGTTATGCGCATCTTGGACTGCTTTGGGATTACTTAAATCAAAGACGATAGGAATTGTGCTATCAACACAGTCATGTTTTAAATTGGTAAAGGTAATAAAAGGTTCTATATTAAACTTTGGACAAATATGGCGAATAAACTCGACAAACTCCCGCATTTTACTTGCTTTCATCGTTATTAGTGGTGCATACCAGAGTAGACCGCAGCCATCTTCTCCTGGCGATAAGTTATTTTTATTAAAACTATCAGCATCTTTGTGACGCCAGTAAGCAAGCTTTAAAGCAACTTTATTGGGTTTGCCCAACATAATCTCTTTACCCTTATTAAACGAGTCTAGCTGTTCAGCTACAGCATTTAACGCAGGAATTTTTTTGATTAATCTATAGGGGAGGTGCTCAAACACTTTATTAGCTATGGTAATGGCAAGGCTATTTGAGTAAATTCGCTTGCAAGGGAGTTGTTTAAAAATCTGATCAATCTCACTTTTTACCGCTTTAACAACAGCCTTGCTGCCATAGATACTGCCAACGATAGTCCAACTAGGGCTTTGTAAGTCTTTACCTAGCTGGCTAACATCTTGGTTACTCATCACTTGATGGGCATCGTTGCCATTGGGGTTATTGGCAAACATGGATAATAAACGTCGTTGGTCCATTAAATTAATGGAACCGACAATGCCTTCATAATCTTGTAATACTTGCCTTATTAAAGGTACTGCTTGTTCAAGTAAGGAGTCGTCATTCATTTGGATAAAAAAAGAGCTGAAGCCAGGTTTCTTCTTTGCCAATCGAATTGTCATTTGACTGACAATTCCAAGGTTTGACTGAGTAAATAAGCCATCAAGGTAAGGGCCTAAGCCCCACTTAAAGGTTTTATCGACAAACTTATCGTCGCTGGCATCTAATTCATTCACTGCGGATTGATAGGGGGTGCCATTAGCCCAAAAGCCTTGGATACTGGTTACAGCACTAAAGTGATCAGTGTAGGGCGTAATACCGTAGCCCCGCTCTAAAGCGTTGGCTAAAATAGAACAACTAGGGCCAGCACCAGTAACAGGAACCATATAATCATGATTATGTTGATGTAAATAATCACTTAATTGCTGTTGAGTAACTCCTGGCTCAAGCGTGATCAAACCTAACTCACTATCAAAAAAATTTATTTTTGTTAACTGGCCTAAATCTAAAAGAATAATATTGCTGCCCATGCCAGCAGGCTGACTTGTACCATAGCCCCAGTTATTGCCTGTACTTATTGGATATAAAGAGAATGCTAATTTATCATCCATGGCACATTCGTTAGCCAAATCAAGTAAGGCTTTAATTTCACTTACTTGAGTAAGAGTAATAATAGCCATAATTTGTCGTTGCTTGTTATCAAAGTAATTTAGTCCTTCGGTACCTAGCATAAAGCGTGAGAGTTTATCTGGTTCAAATGATAAGTTTGATTCAGTAGTAAGGATATTATTGATAAGAGAGGCAAGTTTTTGTTGCATGAGCTGCACTTAGCGCTTCTACGCGGGTTGTTTTGTTAAATTGTATTGTTAGTTAAGATTAGTTTGTTAAGTCTAGCTGGTCTAATTGTAAGCAGATATCCTTTTCAATGGTCTTATAAAGACTTTTAAAGCCGGGGGACAGGTTTTTCATAAATATCTCAGGATTGATATAATAGGGCGCACGTAAGCCATGATACTCAACTGGAGCACCAAGTTGTTGAAAGGTGATTCCAATAAACTTCATACTCCGGGCAAGCCTAGGCTCCATCATTACATATACATGTCGAATTCCTGTATTCATGCCCATGGTTGCTGCCGCCATATATAAGCCTATTGCGATAAAGGGAAAACAACGGAGCTCTGTTTCAGAGTAGCTAATTTCACTAATAACCCCAGTACCAGATCCTTTAAAGTGATCTGCTTTACGGCGGCGAAAATCAGATTTTACCGCTAAGCGTGATATTTCTGCGATTTCAGCTCGATTAAAGCGCTTAGGGCTGAGATTTTCATTGGTAATAGAGCCCATGCAATATTTTTCAATGGGTAGTAATTCATCTGGACCACTTGTAGTAACTAAACGTACACAGCTAGTAAATATTTCTGAAGGTTTATGTTTAATTAAAGAAAAAATTGATTGATTGTCGAATTCATCCGTTTCTTGACCATCTTCCCTGACATCTTCAAAAGCCAGTTCCTCACAGTAAACATTGTGGCGTATTTTAAAGGCCTCCTCCTTTAACTGTTGATCAGAGGCTACATAGGGTTGTAAAAACTGAGTAAAATGATCTGAAATACTATGCGCCTCTCGGCTTGCCTTAGCAGAGACAATTTTTTTAGTTATATCTCCAATAACAGGAGTATCTAATAATCGTTTGTTCCAGTTCATTTTTATTCCAGAATGAAATTGTAAATAACTAGGTTAATACCAGTATAGTCGTTAACCTCATTTAGCTATAACTAATCGTTAATATCATTTAAAGCAATACCTCACTTAATAGTGGCTGGCTAAGGAAATCTTTAGGACTTGCTGAAGCGCCATATGCTCCCGATTGAAAAACGACAACATAGTCATCTACACTTGCCTTGGGCAGTACAATTTTATCTGCTAAAATATCTAGTGGTGTGCACAAGGGGCCAACAATATTTACTTGTTCAAGCTCCTTACTATTGAGTTTGTTGCCTATTGCTAACGGGTAGTTTTTGCGAATTACCTGACCAAAATTCCCTGAATTGGCAAGGTGATGGTGTAAGCCGCCATCACAAACTAAGTAAGTTGTACCACGCGATACCTTTTTATCAATGACTTTACACACATAAACACCGGCTTCAGCCACTAAATAACGACCTAGCTCAATGATTAATTCTAAGCCATCAACGAGTGCCTTATATTGCGTTATTAAAGCCTTTAAGCTATTGGCTATTAGTGCAATATCTAATGTTTTATCATTGACAAAGTAGGGCACACCAAAGCCACCGCCTATATTTAAGTAATCTATCTTTTTCTTAGTTATTTGAGTACTTAACTCTACTAATTGCTGTGCCAAGGCGAATGTTTGTTGCTGCGCTGAAATGATAGCTTCGGCATTAAGGTTTTGGGAACCAGCAAAAATATGAAAGCCACGTAAATTAATTTGCTCTAATGCTAACCCTTTAAGTACTTGAGGAACTTGTTCTTCATCTATACCAAAAGGTTTTGCACCGCCAGACATTTTCATGCCTGAAGATTTAAGTTCAAATTTAGGGTTTACCCTAATCGCAATATCCGCTTTAATATTTAATTGCTTAGCGGCAAGCTCTACTTTTTTTATTTCACCTGCTGACTCAACATGTAAAGTTACACCACTGATGATAGCTGCCTCTATATCATCGAATGTTTTTCCTGGCCCAGCAAAACTTATATTCTTTACTGGCATTCCCGTTTGCAAAGCCAATAACATCTCCTTTTTTGAAGCCACATCAAAACCAGATACTTGGTCTGCCATTAGTTGAACTAGACTTGGGTATGGGTTTGCCTTAATGGCATAATGCAGTGATATTTCTGGAGGTAATATACTTATTAATTGTGACACTTTATTGATGATAAGCTGGCGATCATAAGCATAAAATGGTGTGCTTGTGACGAGTTTTTCAATTTGGCTTAGTGGGAGGTTGCCTACACTTAGTTCATCGCTTCCCAATGAAATGTCTTTGAGTGATGTTTTTAAAAAAGCTGTTGATTGATTCATATTGCTACCAGTTTTATCTATTATTGAAAGTGATTTTCTTTACCATAATTAGCTATTAAGCACTTAGTATCAATTTTGCCATTAGCATTACGAGGAAGTTCAGTTAAAAATATAATTTGCTTTGGTATCATGTAATTAGGTAAGTTGAGCTGACAGTGTCTTACTATAGTTTTAGTTGTAGAGTCTTTAGGTGTCATTGAACAGACTATTAATGCAATAATCTCTTGTCCTAGTTTCATTGATGCTCCTGCAATTATAGCGACTTCATCTACTTCGGGTAACTCAAGTAGTACTGACTCTAACTCAGATGGACTAACACGATAGCCAGAGGTTTTAATCATACTATCTCTTCTTGAAACAAAGTATAAATAGCCTTCAGCATCACGCTTAACATAATCACCTGAAAAGACAGCTAATGGAGTTTTATAAATATTTTTAGCTTGTTTTGGAGTTAATTTGAATCGCTCTTCTGTTGCTGCAGTATTTTTCCAATAACCTAAAGTAACGAGTGGACCAACATGAACCAATTCGCCAGTTTCATCATTGTCACACTCACTACCATCATCACGTAGTACTAGGATTTCAGCATGAGGAATAGCTTTGCCTATTGAGTTGGGTCTGTTGTCTATTTCAACAGGAGACAAAAATGTTGAGCGAAATGCTTCCGTTAAGCCGTACATCAAATAAGGTTTTGCTTGCGGCATATTTTTTCGTAACGCCCCTAAGGTGGCTAAAGGTAGGACACCACCTGAATTGGTAAAATATCGCATTGACTGAGCTGCACTATCAGGCCATGTTACTTTAGTTAGTTGCATCCATAATGGTGGCACAGCAGCCAAGCCGGTAATTTTGTGTTTTGTGATAGCTTTAATGACATCATTTGCTAATAAATAATCGAGCAGTACACATTTTGCTCCAACTAAGAAACCGCTCATTAATTGGTTCAGTCCATAATCAAAGCTTAATGGTAGTACGGCGAGAATGTTGTCATTAGAGGTTTGCTGCAAATATTGACTGACAGATTTTGCCCCCAAAACAATATTTGTATGACTAAGCATAATGCCTTTAGGTTGTCCTGTGCTACCTGATGTATACAATATGGCCGCTAGCTCTGTGGCGCAGCTAGATGAATCTAGTTTTTTATTAGCTTTGTCACCTAATGAAATTAGTGTTTTCCAATTAATAATCTTCTGTGTATTTACGTTGTGAAGTTGCTTGAGTTCAAGTGCTTCGGCATCGATGACTATGATGTTTTTTAAGTTAGGAAATAAATGGAGACTAGGTGTTAAAGATTTTAGCCTAGCTCGGTTAGTGATGAGCAGTTTTATTTGGCAGTCATTGGCAATGTACTTAACTTGAGGGGCTTTTAATACAGGGTTAATAGGGACAAATACTGCACCAATAACAGAGCAAGCAAACATACATTGTACGTTCTCTTGGTTTTTGGCTAAATATATACCGACACGATCACCTTTGCTAATTGCTAGTGATAAAAAACTACGGGCAACCGCACTAACACTTTCATTGAGTTGAGCATAGCTGAGTTGGGAATTATTTATTTGTAGTGCAATAGCGTCGGGAGAACGCTGTGCACTATGGCTAATTAGTTCATGAACTAAGGAGGTCATTTATCATCCTGAAAATTATATCTAATACCATTCCATATAAAAAAGTGAACACTTCGAATTAAATGTGCTCCCTAGGGAGCTTTAAGGCTTATATGCTGCTTTATTTATTTCAGAAGGAACAACCATTCTCTGCCGTCAATGACGAGCCTCTATCCCTTGAAAATTTAGTTAAGCAATCGCTCTCTTATATTGATTGGCATAAGGTTTATTGAACGAGGTTATTATGACGGTGAAAGCATAACATAGGCAAGCAGGAGTTAAATAAAAGACTTATTATTTAATGAGCTAAATTCACTTTTATTGGAATTACCTCCATAGCAGTTTGAAAGCCTATTTTATAGAGCTCATGTTTTTGTTCTTTGTTCATTTTAAAATCAACTGCTGAATATTCGCCAATGTTTATTACTATGGTATTGTGCCAAAAATTTTCATTGATATACTCACGCGAAATGGTTGTCATAAAAGTACGAATTAGCAAAGTGACGTAGTTGAATATAGGAAAGAAGCCGTTAACATTAAGTTGATCGTATTCATGCTCTCCACGTAGACGAAAACAAAGTACGGGGGTGCCCTTATGATCCCAGTCTCGGTGTAAGGCATCTTCTGATAAGATGCTGCCATCTACCATAATACGTTTGCCAAAAGGTTTAAAACTAAAAACCAACGGAATTGACATGGAAAATCGTACGGCTTTGGACACCTTCATATCAGGGGTTAATTCAGCATCAAAAATTACCGGCTTTCCATTTGTAACATCAGTCGCGACTATATGAAGGTTTTTATCCAGCTGAGAGAAAGTTTTTCCTTGTAAATGGCCGTCTACCCAACGTTCAAAGGCATCCCCTGAACTTAAACCGCCATGGCGAATAAGTTTTACTAAGGAAAACTCACGAAATTGGTTATAGTTTGTCTTTAAGGCTATTCTTTTTATTTCATTTAAGTCTAAACCCGCGGAATAGAAGCTAGCAATTATACTTCCACCAGATACTCCCACTAAATCTTCAAATTCAATCCCTAGTAATTCTAATGCTTTTAGCACACCTAAGTGTGCGGGCAGTCGTGTGCCACCGCCTGCAAAAATAGGAATAATATTTTTATTCATTTAACCCCCTTACAGCAAAGCATGGCTCGCGCTTTGAAGAGTAGTCTTAAGCTTTAATTATGACCAAAGTTTGTCATTTAGCGAAAAAAATGTGCTATCAATATGCAGTAAAGCATTTTATATAGCCTAGCCTTTAAGGTAGACTTTATTTATGTTAACCATTATCGGTTGAATTGTTTAAGGAAAATTATGTCCCTATACCTGAAACTGTCGTTAGTCTTTGTTCTGTCCTTTATGACATCGGCCCATGCGGAGTTTGTTGATGTTGTTGCTAAAATAAAACCATCGGTAGTTGGTATTGGAATTCATACACCGACAAGTCGTCCTCAGAATGTCTTACGAGGAACGGGGTTTGTTATTGGTGATGGACATTATATTGTGACTAATGATCATGTGCTGCCAACAATGCTGAATAAAAGCTTATTGCAAAAAATGGCGGTTTTTATTGGCTCAGGAAAAAATGCAAAAGTCAGGCAGGCAGAGGTTGTTGCGACTTCAAGCCTGTATGACTTAGCGATTTTAAAAATATCGGGCGCTGCTTTACCTGCAATGAAATTGGCTGGTAGTGAGTTCTATGCAGATGGTAGTTATATTGCTTTTACCGGTTTTCCTATTGGCGGTGTTTTAGGTTTATACCCTGTTACTCATCGAGGTATTATTGCCAGTATCACACCAACAGTAGTTCCTGCGGTTTCAGCAGAACAAATTAATTTGAAAATGCTCAAGCGCATGCGTAACCCCTACTTAGTCTATCAACTTGATGCGACTGCTTACCCCGGAAATAGTGGTAGTGCGATGTACGATATGAAAACAGGCGATGTTGTTGGTATTATCAATAAAGTTTTTGTGCAAGGAACTAAAGAGGCTGTGATTAGTAATCCTAGTGGTATCACTTATGCAATTCCGGTTAAGCATTTACATCAAGTGCTAAGAGAAAATAATATAGAGTTATAGTGGCCAGATTCTGAATCTAGCTCAGCTAACGGGTAATAAGTTGAAGAATTATAGCTAATTTATCTTGGCAGAAATTACTCTGTAACATTAGTTTTAGTTACATTGTCTACTGGTGATTTATATAGGTTTGATAAAGGCACTAGCTCAACCCCATGAGATTTTAGCGTTGGAATTAGTTTATTTAGGGTTTTTATTGTTTCTGGGTGAGGGTGAGCAATTGCAATAGCTGTTTTGTGCTTTTTTGCAACATCAATAAGCTGGTTAAACTGTTGGCTAATATACTCATCTGTTAGTTCATTATCCAAAAATATCTGTCTTGACTGTACAGGTACATTATAGTCAATTGCAGCTTGCTCTGCTTTTGAGTGAGGACTAGTTTTACTGTCTAAAAAAAACAACTCATGTTTCTTCAAAAAGACCATTGTCCAGGCCATTGGCTGGTAAAGCTGTGTCAGATAACTCCCCATATGGTTATTGATGCCAATAGCAAAAGGAATTTCCGCCAGTGACTTGGCTAAACTTTGATTAATTGCTTGCTGATTCATTGTACTTATCAGTGCGCCAGGGCCCAGTTTTTTACCGTTTTCAGACTCCATGGGAATATGAATTAATACATCATAATTTGAGTTGTTGGCTAATACAGCAAGTTTTTTTCCATAGGTGGTATGTGGTAAAAAGGAATAAGTAATAGCACCAGGTAAGGTCAATGCGTTTTTGTCGCTGTAACGATAACCCATATCATCAATGACGATAGCTACTCGGTTGTCTTGTGCGTATATTTTGCTGCTTAATAGGATAAAAATAATAACTAAAAAGGAAAGTGAGTTGGATAAAATTTTTGAGATAATAGTTAGCACCAAATAATGTTTGATTATGAATTTATATGAGCAATTCTTATCATAGTAAAAACAGGGCATTAATTCAGTAAATTTTTTTTACATTTTATAAAAATAAAAATAAAAATAAAAATAAAAATAGAAAAATAGCTTAGAAGGTCAATTTTTATTTACAGAAATTACCTACACCATTGCTTTGGGTTGAGCGCCTTACCTTTATGACGGATTTCAAAATACAGGCCCGACTGTTCCAAACCGCCACTTTGCCCTATTAAAGCGATAGGTTCACCTGTCTCTACTCGATCGCCAACAGATTTTAATAATGTTTGATTGTGTGCATAAAGACTCATATAACCATTACCATGATCAATAACGGTTAATAAGCCATAGCCTTTAAGCCAATCTGAAAATAATACCGTACCATTATGAATAGTTTGAACTTGACGACTAATGGGGGCACTAATTAAAACCCCTTTCCATTTCAAATAGCCTTGTTTTCTACTGCCAAAGCTATGCAACATTCGACCTTTTACAGGCCAAGATAGCTTACGTTTCAACTTGCTTAAGCCCGTTAAATCTATTTCTGCTTGGATAATTGCGGCAAGTTTGCTTAATGCTTGGTTTAAGTTGTTTTCCTCAGCCTTCAGCTTATTCAATTGCTGTTGGCTTGAAAGTAATTTACGACTTAACTTGGTTAGGGTGTTACTTCGTTGTTTTTTATTGCTACGTAGCTGATTGTCTTGTTGTACTTGTGTGTCTTTTAATTGTTGCAAATGTTCTATTTGAGTTTGATGCTCTGTGCTTACCTGTAATAATTGTGCAATGGTTGTTTGGAATTTGTCTATTTCTTTTGTTCTAGCTTGGTTTAAATATTGGTAGTAACTAATGGTGCGTTGTATTTTTTCACTTTGATCTTGATTTAGCAGTAATTTAAGGTAGTCGTGCTGACCTGTGGTGTACGCTGATCTTAGCTGTTGTGCTAATAAAGCTTCTTGCTTTCTTTTAGCTATAAGTAGACTCTTTTTTTCAGCTGCTAGGGTAGTAATCTTGCTTTGAGTATTACTTAAGTCTTGTTCGATTTTGTTAATTGCCTTCGCAACTTTTGCTATGGCCAAATCATCAGCTTTTAGTTGTTTCTCTAAGCCACTGCGTTGTTTGTTGGTATCAAAAATATTTGATTCTTGTTTGGAAATGGCTTTTTGAATATCACTGAGTTTAGTTCGGTTTTCTTTTTGTGCCTTTTCATTGTTATCACTTTGCCCCGCTTGCAAAGGAAAAGCAAACAGCAAACTGATGATAAATAAGCTTGCTGTTGCTATAAACAAAGGGCGTATGCTTGATAAATAAGTGTGGATAAACAATCTCATAGTAAATATTGGCAGTAAGTCAACGGTCAATATATCACTTAGTTTGTCGTTTTAATATCACTTAGTTAATTGCATAAGGACCGAGCCAGTCATCTCTTGTGGTTGTTCCATTCCCATTAAATGCAAAACACTTGGCGATATATCACTTAAGGTTCCTGATGTTGCAGGTATTGCATCACGTCCGACATATATGAGCGGTACTGGTTCACAGGTATGAGCGGTATGTGCTTGGCCTGATTCTGGATCTTGCATTTGCTCAGCATTACCGTGGTCGGCGGTAATTAAACATTCGCCACCATTTTCCTGCAATGCTTTTACTACTCGACCGACACAAGTATCTACAGCTTCACAAGCTTGAACTGCGGCATCAAAGCTACCTGTATGGCCAACCATATCGCCATTTGGGTAATTACAGACGATAAAGTCGTATTGGCCACTTTCAATTGCGCCAACGAGTTTATCGGTAAGTAATGTTGAGTTCATTTCTGGCTGCAAATCATAGGTGGCTACATCAGGAGATGGCACTAATATTCGCTCTTCACCTGCAAAAGTATCTTCTTTACCACCACTAAAGAAAAAAGTAACATGAGCATACTTTTCTGTTTCAGATATGCGTAATTGAGTTTTATTATGTTTAGCTAACCATTCACCCATGACATTATCGAGGGTAGCCGGAGCAAAAGCTGAGGGAGCATCAATATCTGCAGAATATTGCGTCAACATGACAAAGTTGCTTATTGCTGGCGTACTTTTTCGCTCAAAGCCATCAAAGGCGGTTTCGGTAAAGCAGCGGCTAAATTGACGAGCTCTGTCAGCCCTAAAGTTCATAAAAATTAATGCGTCACCGTCATTAACTTGAACTGTTTTACCTTCAGGAGTCGTTATTGCGCTAGCGCCAACAAATTCATCATTTTCATCACGCTCATAGGCCGCAGATAGCGCGTCTAAGGCATTATCATATTGATGTAATCCTTGGCCACTAACCATTAAGTTATACGCAGCTTCAACACGATCCCATCGTTGATCTCTGTCCATGGCGTAGTATCGACCAATAACCGAAGCTATTTGCCCTTCACCCTTAGCATCAGAAAATAGCTCTGAGAATTTTTGTTGTGCTTTTTCTAGAGAGGCTTTGGCGCTACGGGGCGGTGTATCCCTGCCATCTAAGAAGGCATGTAAATAGACTTTTTCCGCGCCGCGCTTCTGGGCTAGCTCCATCATCGCAAAGATATGTTCTTCATGACTATGTACGCCACCAGGAGAAAGTAAGCCAAAAATATGCACAGCATTTTGACTGGATGCTGCTTTATCTACTGCTTGGCATAACGTAGGGTTTTCATTAAATTCACCATCGCTTATTGCTTTAGTAATGCGGGTAAAGTCCTGGTATACCACACGGCCTGCACCTAAATTTACATGACCTACCTCAGAGTTGCCCATTTGTCCTTCAGGTAGACCCACAGCCATACCTGAAGTATCGATAAGCATGTTGGGGTAATTGGCTTTTAAATCATCTAATACTGGTGTCTTTGCTTGATGTATAGCATTGGAGCTTGTTTCTTCTCTGTATCCCCAACCATCTAAAATCATCAGTACTGTTGATTGCTTATTCGCCATTATTTTCCCCGTTAAATTATGTTTACTTCGTAGTAAGAGCAAGCATTGTACACCCTCATATGGTGTTATTCACTAAGGATTTACCATAGAAATGATCCGTATAGGGTTACTAAACTTTGATTTGAGTTCAGTATCGAATTCAAGCTTGGCGGATATGCTCGCAATTCTAAGTGGTTTGCGTATAATGTGCCGATTCGAAATTTGATAAAAAATGGTCTTTATTTATGGAACAATTAGTTACCTTTGCAAGCAATAATGGCATGTTGAGCGCGGTTTGGGTTGCCCTTGTGGTAATGATTATCGTGACAACCATTAAAATGAAAATGTCACCTATTAAACAAATTAGCACTCAAGATTTAACTTTTTTGATGAATAGAGAAGAGGGCGTAGCCCTTGATATTCGTAAAGAAAAGGACTTTAAAGCAGGGCATATCCTTGATGCTAAGAATTTGCCAAGTGAAAAAATTAGCAAAAATGGTCATGCTAGTCTTGAAAAGTATAAAGATAAACCCATCATAGTAGTATGCTATGCAGGCATGAGTGCAGTACAAATTGCCAATAACCTATTTAAAGATGGTTTTACTCGTGTAAGTGTACTTAAAGGTGGTATGAATGCATGGACTGGCGCGGGTTTACCTGTCGCTAAGTAATTTTGCTCCACCACACAGTTAATCCATGTCATTAACTACTGACAGAGAATTAAAATGCCAAATATTGATATTTATACCAAAGCATATTGCCCGTATTGTACTCATGCGCTTGCCTTATTAAAGAGCAAGCAGCTAACTTACAATGAAATTAAAATTGACGGGGATATGAACAAACGTAGCGCCATGATTGAGCGCAGCAATGGTGGCTATACGGTACCACAAATATTTATTGATGATGTGCATGTTGGTGGTTGCGATCAGCTAATTGCCTTAGAAATGAGTAACCAGTTAGAAGCGCTACTAGAAGAAAAACAATACTAAATTCAATTACAAAATTACAGGATAGGAGCCCATCATGGCTGAAGAGAACCAAGTAGAGAACACTGAAGCAGCACAGCAATCACCAGAATTTGCAATTCAACGCATTTATACCAAAGACGTCTCTTTTGAAACGCCTAACTCTCCAGCTGTATTTCAATTAGACTGGAAACCTGAAATCAAATTAGATCTTGATACACGTTCTACTAAGTTAGCTGATAATACTTATGAAGTTGTTTTATCTGTAACAGTAACTGCTACGGTTGAAGATCAAACTGCCTTTTTAGCAGAAGTACAACAAGCAGGCATTTTTACAATTGGTAATTTACCAGAAGCACAATTAGCACATACAATTGGTGCATTTTGTCCTACTACATTATTTCCTTATGCTCGTGAAACAGTGGCAAGCCTAGTTAATCGTGGTTCTTTCCCACAATTTAACTTAACACCTGTCAACTTTGAAGGTTTATATGCTTCTTACGTACAGCAACGTGCAGCACAAGAAAATGTGCCGCAAAGTACTGAAACGCATTAATAATCAGCCTCATCGCGATTAAAACAGATAAACTCTGACTTCTAATAGCTAAGAATAAGGTAATACATGACTTCAGCTGCAAAAATTACAGTTCTTGGAGCGGGGTCTTACGGCACTGCACTGGCAATTTGTTTAGCCAGAAATGGTCATGAAACCTTGTTATGGGGACGTGACGAAAGTCATGTTTCGGACATGGCGAAAGATAAAGAGAATATTAAATATCTTGCACAATGCCCATTTCCTGAAAGCTTAACACTTGAAGCCGACCTAAATAAGGCTGTGCAAGCAAGCGACAATATATTGGTTGTTGTACCAAGCCATGCCTTTGCTGATATGCTTAAGCAAATTAAGCCAATGTTAACGGGTAATGAGAAAATAGCTTGGGCAACAAAAGGCTTAGACCCTGAAACGGGTGGTTTATTGCAAGATGTCGCAAGAAAAGTACTCGGTAATAGTGTTTCTTTAGCGGTGTTATCAGGCCCAACGTTTGCTAAAGAGATGGCTTCAGGCTTACCCACAGCTATTTCATTATCTTCTGAAGATGATGAGTTTGTCAGTGAATTATCTGATTTACTTCATTGTGAGAAACTTTTTAGGGTTTACTCGAATAAAGATTTTATTGGTGTTCAGCTTGGTGGGGCAGTTAAAAATGTTATTGCTATCGCTGCTGGTATAGCTGATGGCATTGGTTTTGGTGCTAATGCTCGTACAGCACTTATTACTCGTGGTTTGGCTGAAATGACCCGCTTAGGTCTAGCTTTAAATGCAGAGCCAGCTACCTTTATGGGTATGGCTGGTTTAGGAGACTTAGTGTTAACTTGTACCGATAATCAATCACGTAATCGTCGTTTTGGCTTAGCTTTAGGTCAGGGCAGCGAGGTTGAGGAAGCAATTGCTAATATTGGCCAAGTGGTTGAAGGTTATCGAAATACTAAAGAGGTATATATGCTTGCTCAGCGACATGGTGTTGAAATGCCTATTGTTGAACAAGTATATCAGGTACTTTATAACTCAAAGGATGCCAAGCTCGCCGCAGCAGCGTTACTTTCCCGCGACCGAAAATTCGAGTAGTTTGAGTAATTAGAAAACTGTTAATCTAATTTAAGCTCGATTTACAGTTTTCTTATATTTTAATCTTATTACCTTATTTATACGGCGTTAGGAAAACCTAATTGACGCCATGCATCGTAAACGATTACCGCGGCAGCGTTTGATAAATTCATACTTCGGCTTTCTTTAAGCATCGGAATTCTAATTTTATCTTCATCAGGAATTTGAATACGAACTTCCTCTGGCAAACCTCCTGTTTCTGAGCCAAATAACAAATAATCTCCTTCTTTAAAATTAACATCACCATAAAAATTGTTTGTTTTAGTTGTGATGGCAAGCACACGCTTAGGCTGTTCCTTCTCAATGAAAGAATTAAAGTTAGCATGTCGTTGGATGGCCGCAAATTCATGGTAATCTAAGCCGGCACGGCGTAATTTTTTATCTTCTAAATCAAAGCCTAAAGGCTCAATCAAATGTAAACGAAAGCCTGAGTTTGCACATAAACGGATAATGTTACCGGTATTTGGTGGGATTTGTGGTTGGAATAGAACAACATCTAGCATAACAATAATCATCTGATAAAATTTTTGTTATTATATACTTGTTACCAATCAAAGTGCAGGGTTTCAGTGAGAATTTAAATGACTTTAGACAAGTAAGATAAGTTAAATATAGTCCTTCTATGTTTTGTTTATTTAATGCAATATAAAGTCCTTTTTACCCCATTGAATAAGCGTTTGCACGGTCAACTTGTTTGGTCGTGAGTATAGGCGTAATGATTGTTATTTTAAATTTTCTTCAAGGGTAGATTATGGCAACAAGTAAAACGACTAATGATGATTATGCATTCTGGGTAAGATTAGCTGCAGTATCTTCAACCACTACCGCGTTAATATTAGTGGTGATTAAACTCTATGCCTGGCTTGTTACAGATTCCAGCGCCATGTTAGCTTCTACAACTGACTCTATTTTAGATTTGTTTGCTTCAGTAATGAGTATTGTCATTCTGCGCTTTGCATTAGCACCAGCTGATAAAGAACACACCTTTGGTCATGGTAAGGCAGAAAGTTTGGCTGGATTAGTGCAAGCTTCTTTTGTTTTAGGCTCGGCGATTATTCTCATTTTTAGTGGTATTTCTAGGCTGCTCAATCCACAAGCAATAGTTCAAAGTGAAGTAGCTATTTGGGTGACTGTCATTTCTATTGTCTTAACGCTCGTTTTAGTTGCTTTTCAAAGGTACGTAATTAAGCGAACAGGATCAATTATCATTAGCGGTGATGCCTTACACTATCAATCAGATTTATTACTCAATTTAGGTGTCTTAGTCGCGATTATTTTAAGTCAAGGCTACTGGTTACAAGCAGATGGTGTATTTACTATCTTAGTTGCTTTATATCTCGTTTTTGGGGCTAGCCAGATTATGGTACAAAGTGTTTCACAATTAATGGACAGTGAACTTAGTGAGGAAGAGTTAGCTAAAATAAAGAAAGTCATTTATGAGCATGATCAGGCACTAGGTATACACGAATTACGTACCAGACAATCTGGAGTGCAGCGTTTTGTACAATTTCACTTAGAGCTCAGTGATGAATTGTCCTTGCTCGAGGCTCATGGTATAGGAGATGAACTTGAAGCGGAAATTTGCCGTTTACTTGCCCCTTGTGAAGTGTTCATTCACCACGACCCCAGCTCTGTAGTGCAAAATGACTTATTCAAGGATCAGGAGCATAATAGATAGGTGAGCTACTATAGATGCAGTTTAAACCATGCTACAGCCTGTTGTAGAGCAATGTCTCTATAGCGATCAAGCTCAAAGAACAATTCGTGATAAGCACCTTCAATCTCGCTTGGTATACCATTTGGGCAGGATTGAGGTTGCATAGCATGAAGCTGTTGACAAAAATCATCTTGTGCCTGCTTGCTTACTATACTATCACTCCCTGCCTGAAGCAGTAGGATTGGAGTTACAAGTTGTGGGATCTTAGAAAAGATCTCTGCTTGGGCAGTTATGCTCTGTGCTAACCAATGACAAGTAACCCCACCAAGTTGAATCTTGCTGTTGTCCTCATACAAGTCGGTAAAATTTTTATATCGCAGTTCACAATGGCTTAACTTGTTTTTTGAAAAGGCAGTTAAGGCATAGTCTTTTTGGCCCCAGAAATACCAAGGCGTTTTACTGAAGAGCTTATTTATTGATAACTTAATAGTTACCATAGATTTTGCTATGGCCTGAGGCAAAAAACCAGAGTTAAAACCTAGCATAGGCGAAGATATTACCGCAGCTTTAATCATATTAGGTGAATCTTGCATAAGGCGGGTAGCAATGGCACCTCCCATAGAGTGAGCAAGAATGAACGGTTTTGTTGTGCAATGATGATCTACAGTATTTTCAATAAAAGACTGTAGATCATCAACATAGTCTTGAAAATCCTCTACATAGCCTTTATTTGAGTTGGGTAGCAATCGTCCAGAGAGCCCTTGGCCACGATGATCAATTATAAATATACTAAAACCCTGGCTGTATAAATTAAAGGCCAATTCTTGATATTTTAAATAGCCTTCACTTCGACCGGGTACGATAATTAAAGCAGGGCATTTAGGCTCTTTATGGATAAAGCACGCGTAGTGTATATCTATACTCTTAATGCCCTCAAATGAAGCGAAAGTACCTTGCCTCCAGAAGTTGGCAATGTTTGATACTAACTGACTCTCATTATGTGTTTGTTGATTAAGTTGTAATGACTTTGTCACACAGTAATCCTTAAGGAAGAGGTGGAACCAATGAGGTGCACTAAGTATTTTAAGAGTTATGCTTGTAGGCTAAAAGAAAATATTTTGCTCATTTTACTTTCAACTTTGCGGTTGTTTATCGTAGCGGGGCTAAAGCGCCATTTTCTAATTGCGGAGCGTATTGCTGACTTGAAGTAAATAAGTTTGCTCTGCTGAGCGAAATTGATATCTTTCACTTTGCCATTGCGATCTATGACGAAGTCTACCTTTACTTCCATTTCTATGCCTCGGCGTTTAGCAAGACTTGGGTATACTGGATTTATTGAGTTAAGAGGTTTGGCTGCAAGTGATACTGCGGGGGCTGAACTTTCTAGTGACGCAAAGCGAAGTTTATCAGTTTTTATTGCTTGTTTTTCTGTCGTTCTAATCGCATGTGAAGCTTGGTATAAACCATTGTTCATGGTTAACTTGTCGATTTCTTGACGATAAGAAAGTTGCTGGTATGTATTGGTACGACTATCCAAGTCATTATTGTTTACAGTTGATGGATAGGTTTCATCTTGAACAAAAGGTTTATGCTCAGCTAATTCTGTATCGTGTTTTACTGGCTTGGAAGTTTGTCTAGCTGGTTTTGCTTCTACAGGGGGCAATGCTATTTGAACTTGTAATGGTTCAATAGCTACTTTTTGTTCTTCGGTTGCTATTTGCAGACTTTCTTCGAGCATAATTAAGTCAAGTTCTTCAACCTTGAACTTTGTGTTTGCAATGTTACTATCAGTCTCTTGTGCCGCGACGTCCTTAGGTGCTTGTTTGATACTGGCTAGGGTTATTTGCTCTTTTTCTTTTGTTTGAACATTGTTCACATTTGTTTGTGACTCAATAACGGGCAAGGTTATTGCAATATCATTTACTATTTTGGGCTTAGTAATGCTCAGTTCACCGCCTACATGTGTAATAGGGGAAAGTGAGATGGTTTCATCTTGGCTTAACAGCTGTTGAGCAATAGAGGAGCTTTCTAGTACTTTTTCTTCAGCTTTATTGGCAACTATTGCCGTTATATTTGTCTTAAAAAGACTCTTGCTAAGCGCGTTACTTTCTTGCCAAGGAAATTGATTATTTAACTGATGGGCAAAAGGCATTGTCAGTAATTGATTAATACTGAGTAATGTCAGTGCTAATAACAAGCTCATTGCCGCAAGCCACTTACTGGTGGTGTTAGCAGGCGCACAATGATGATCGACCAATCTCAGTACACGTGCTTTTAAATCTCCTCCAGAAGCAGCCATAGCCATGGTTGGAATCGTATGAAAATGTTTTTTTGCACACAAAGAAGCGGTATCAGTTAAGGTATGTGCGTACGCTATAGCATCGCCACAATGTTGTACGGCAATATCATCACTACAATACTCACGCTCATTGCGCATTTGTTTGCCTATCCAATGAACACTTGGATGGAAGAAAAATAATAATTCGATCAGTGTCTGTAAAAAGTTAACCAAGTAATCGTGACGCCTAATATGTGCAAGCTCATGTAGAATTAGCATTTCTAGCTGGGCTGAGTCTAAGCCTGTTACCATGCTTGCGGGTAGTAATACAACAGGCTTTAACCAGCCGATTGCCATTGGTACTTCAGCTTTTAGAGAAATAAGTAATTTGGGTGTTTTAGTCAGTTTTATTTGTTTTGCTAACTCATCAAAGCGTAATAATAGTGCAGAGGAAGGGGAAATGCTTGAATCCAAGGGCAAATTATTGACATTACGAATCTCAATCAGCAGCTTACTGGCAAGAATAGCAATGGTTGCCAGCCAAAGTAACGAAAGGTAAGGCAATGAATAGGCTAATATGGATGGGAGTAATTCCTGATAAGTTAACAAAGCATTTTGCTGGGTTAACTCATTAACTAAGCTCGTTAGAGGAATTGGACTTAAGCTACTATTGACACCGGAACTTGTGTCTGGGTAAACCATGGCAAAGGTCAATATAGCCAGTACAGCATTAGCTAACATAGCAAAAGTCGCTAAGGCATAGCGTAATTTTGATTTGTTTTTATCAATAATAAATAACATCGACTTTAAAATAAGAGCCACGAGTAAACCTTGCCATATGAAATGCACTAAGGTTAGCGATAAGCTATATAAAAAAGGACTGTTAAATAATTGTTCAAACATAGTTAGAGTCTAGTATTACTCTTTGTCTAAGGAGTTTAATAATTGTCGTATATCATTAATCTCTTGGTCACTAGTTGAGTCATCAATAGCACGCATGACCAACTTTGATGTAGAGCCACCAAAAGCCTTGCTAATTAAATCTTTTATCAGTGATGATTGTGTTTGTGTTTGACTATTGGCTGCCGCATATACATGAGCTCGGTTGCTTTCATCACGGATCACCAATGATTTTTCATGCATGATCTGGAGTATCTTTAATACAGTAGTGTAGCCAGTTTTTTGGGTAATGCTAACAACATCATGAATTTGTCTTACGGTAGCAGGTCCCATATTCCAGAGCACATTGAGTAATGTTAACTCAGCTTCAGTGGGCTTTACTGTCGAATTATCATGCGCCATGTACAACATCCTTTAATAGATAGATTTAGTTATGCTAGTTACTTTTACAAACTAGGATACGTTACGAATTTGATCGTATTTTACCCTAGCTTATATCGAGTATACTAAATGAGCAACTGTTTTGTGGATCAACCAGTGTCTTCGTAATTATTTTTCTATTAGGCTTAATTAAGTGTTGCGTAAAGCTCACCAAGGCGAGTCACTGTGCCAGGGCCTGAATTTGGTGCGAATTCAGAGAGCATATTTGGTGCAAAGGTACTAACAACCGTAGAACCAAGTTTAAAGCGGCCCATTTCATCACCTTTTTTGAACGTTATCGCATCAGCACCCTCTTTAGGGTATTGCCATCTGAAAATATCTTTTCCTGCTGGAGGTGTGATAGTACCTGCCCAAGTTGTCTCTATGCTCGCAACAATAGTGGCGCCGACCAATACCATGGCAAGTTCGCCAAACTCAGTATCAAAGATGGCAACAACGCGCTCGTTACGGGCAAAAAGATCAGGTACATTTTGAGCCGTTAAGGGGTTTACTGAAAATAACTCTCCTGGGACATAGATCATTTCGCGTAAGGTAGCGGCCATAGGCATATGAATGCGATGATAGTCTTTAGGAGCAAGGTAGATACAAGAGAACTTTCCGCCTTGAAAAGGAGCCGCTGTTTTTTCATCGCCACCAAGTAATGAAGTTAAACTATAGTTAAAACCTTTTGCTTGAATTAGTTGGCCATCAACAATATCGTCTTGTTGGCTGATGGCTCCATCTACGGGATAACACAGGGCGTTTTTGTCATCATCAATAGTACGAGCACCCTCTTCTAGCTCGCGGGTAAAAAAGTTATTGAAAGTATCAAAATCACTGGCTTTTTTAAGCTTCGCTTCATCCATATTAATATTGTAAGCTTTGATAAACATGCTAATTAGTTTAGTGGTTAACCAACCCATTTTTGCAGCAGCAAGTTTCCCTGTTAAGCGTGAAATGGCATGTTTAGGCATAACATATTGCAAGGTGATTTTAATTTTGTCGCTAAAACTTTTATTTGAAGACACTCGTTTTTCCTTAATCATTAAAACGTGAGGTTAATTTATTATCATTTAGGCTGGCTAATATACGCTGAAAACTAGCTAAGCGAGCAGGATTGATTTGTTTATTCTTTCCGGCTGCAACAAGCGCACAACCAGGATCTGTTTGATGTTTACAATCTCTAAATTTACAAAGACCAAGAAAATCAGAGAATTCTGTAAATCCATGACAAACTTGCTCAGGTGTTAAATGCCATAGGCCAAACTCACGGATTCCAGGGGAGTCAATTAAATCTCCACCGTCATCAAAGTGATATAAACGCGCCACAGTAGTGGTGTGTTGCCCTAGTCCCGAGTTTTCAGAAACTTCTTTTGTTAATAGCCCTAAATCAGGCATTAGCGCGTTTACTAAGGTTGACTTGCCAACACCGGATTGACCAACAAAAATGCTGATATGCCGGCTGAGCTGTGTTTTTAGTTCATCAATGCCGTCACGCGATTTACTACTGGCATAAAGTACTTGATAACCGATGTCTTGATATATCTTCAACTGCTTTGCTATTTTTTCTTGCTCATCTGTATCGATACTGCTTAATAAATCTGTTTTATTTAAGACAATAACAGGGGTTATTCCTGTTTGTTCTGCAGCAACCAAGTAGCGGTCAATAATATCACTATTAAAAACAGGTAATACTGATGAGACGATAAGTATCTGAGAGATATTGGCTGCGATAGGCTTCACGCCATCATAAACATCTGGGCGACTGAGTACAGAGTCACGTTCATGTACTGCTTCAATAATACCGGTAATACTGTGCTGAGTTTCTTTTCCTAATCGCCATAGCACTTTATCACCACAAACTAATGAACTGATTGAGCGACGTAAGTTACATCGAAAAATATCACCTTGATCACTTTCTACATCGGCGTGTTGGCCAAATCGACTAATAATGACTCCGTTTTGGGGGGCGCCCAAGTCATCGTCAAGCCATTGTACTTTATCTTTACCGCCTTTTACTTGCAGTTTCTTATCATGATTGGCTTTGATTCGCCTTTGCTGACCTTTAGTCAGTTTCTTTGTTTTAGCCACGAGAATTATTCATACGATTTAATTTGATCCAACATTTAATTTGATCCAACTTGGTTCTGACGTATTATACTAACAATTATATATGAATGCTTGTGCATTTTTTAAGGGAATTTTATGGCGGGTAATGACAGTAATTTAATTTGGCTTGATTTGGAAATGACAGGCTTAGAGCCTAAAGTGGATGTTATTTTAGAAATAGCAATTCTTATCACCGATAGTCAATTGAATATTCTAGCACAAGGGCCAATATTTGCCATTAGCCAAAGTGATGATGTGTTAGATAATATGAGTGCTTGGTGTGTTGAACATCATGGTCAATCAGGGTTAACTCAACGCTGTCGTGATAGCAAAGTGAGCTTAACAGAGGCAACTGAGCAAAGTTTAGCTTTTGTACAAGAGTGGGTGCCTCAAGGAAAATCTCCTATGTGTGGTAACAGTATTGGACAAGATAGACGTTTCATTAATAAATATATGCCTAATTTTGAAGAACATTTTCATTACCGTAACCTTGATGTAAGCACTATAAAAGAGTTGGCAAGACGTTGGAAGCCGGAAGTATTAGAGTCTGTTGTTAAAACCGGAGCACATTTAGCGCTTGATGATATTAAAGAATCAATCGCGGAATTAAAAGTCTATAGAGAACTTTTCTTCAAGTTATAACTTTGAGCTTATGACTAGCAATTTAACGCAAATATTAAAGATACAAAAAACTCAGGCACGAATATTTTTAAAGGGTTATTATCGTGCCATCTTAATTTTTTTGAGTAATATCAATGAAACCTTTTTCCACCTATATAGTATTTTTTGCTATCAATTTTTGTCTGATAAATATCAGCCATGCAACTACTTCAGCGCAAAATCATGTCAGTGAAGATCAACAGCTAACAAATATTATTCAAGCTCATGAAGAATACTATCTTCAATCAAGCCCTTTTAATCAGCCTGCAGTAGCAGGCGCTAATGCCAAGCTGCCTGATTTGTCAGCTGATACATTATTAGCTCAATACCAAAAGCGCCTAGCTATCTATCAAAGGCTAAACCAATTAGATAGTTCAAAATTAACACAAAAAAATCAAATTAATTTATCTGTACTGTCTTATAGTTTAAAAAATCAGTTAGACAGTTACACAAATAAAGAGCATTACATGCCGCTCACAGCAGAATCTGGTTTTCATGTTTGGATAGCAAATATTGCTAAGCAAGTTGATTTCAAGACAGTTGCTGATTATCAGGATTATTTAGCACGTTTAAATGCTTTGCCCAGATATTTTTCTCAACAAACTCACTGGATGAAGGTGGGGCTAAAAAATGGCATTAGCCAACCTAAAATTGTTCTCAAGGGATTTGAACTGTCAATTGCTGCCTATATAAAAGAAGATGTCACTGAAAGTGGTTATTATCAGCCATTTGAAGATATGTCTACTTTTATAAATTCAAGCCAAAAAAAAGAACTGCAACAAGAAGCAAAGCATATTTTAACCACTAAAGTGATGCCAGCATATCAGGCTTATTATGATTTTATGGTTGATGAATACCAGCCAAATGCCCGAGATAACATTGCAGCAACCTCATTACCTAATGGTAATAACTACTATCAAAATAGATTGGAACATTACACCACTCTACCTATGACTGCGGCGCAAGTGCATGAACAAGGCTTAGCAGAGGTAAAACGTATTCGAGCAGAAATGGATAAGATCATTGAACAAGTTAATTTTGATGGCAGCTTTAGTGATTTTGTGCAGTTTTTACGAACTGATCCTCAATTTTATGCCAGTACACCGACAGAGTTATTAAAAGAGGCCTCATTTATTGCTAAACAAATGGATGCCAAGTTGCCTGCCTTATTTAAGACGTTACCAAGAACGCCCTATGGTGTTATGGCGGTGCCTGCTAATATCGCTCCTAAATATACAACGGGTCGATATTCTGGGTCCTCTAGGGATGATCAACCTGGTAATTACTGGGTCAATACTTATAGGTTAGATCGTCGGCCACTTTATGTTCTAACAGCATTAACTTTACATGAAGCTGTGCCTGGGCATCATCTGCAAATATCATTAGCAAAAGAAATGACTAATGTTGCTAAGTTTAGAAATCGTACCTATATCTCCGCTTTTGGTGAAGGTTGGGGATTGTATTCAGAGTACTTAGGACTTGAAGCTGGTATGTATGAAGACCCATATCATAACTTTGGTCGCTTGACCTATGAAATGTGGCGAGCTTGTCGTTTAGTGGTTGATACGGGGATGCACTCACAAGGCTGGAGTCGTGCTAAAGCAATGGACTTTCTAGCAGGTAATACTGCTTTGTCATTACATAACGTTAAAACGGAAATAGATCGTTATATCTCGTGGCCAGGGCAAGCCTTGTCCTACAAAATGGGGGAGTTAACAATCAAACGTCTGAGAAAAGAAGCTGAGCAAGCATTAGGTCAAGACTTTAATTTGCGAGACTTCCATGATCAGATACTTAAGCGTGGCTCCATGCCATTATCTATGTTGGACAAAGTTATAACACAATATATTAATGAGCAAAAAGAGCTTATGAAATAGCTGCAGAAACTCATAGGAGTCTAAAACCAATTCCATTAAGTTTGTAATTTTGATGTTCACAGGAAAAATCAAATCAATACTGCTTTGGCATATTTCAATATGTACAATCGGGTAATAGTTTAATGGGATTGGTATAATGCTGTCGAAAAATATTAGGCAGAGCCAATGTTAATGAGACTTAGTTACTTATTAAAACTATGTTATTTATGTTATTTTGCTGCGAGTGGATCGGATTTGAATAAGAAGGGGGGAGAGGCACGCAAAGAAAACGGAAGAAAACAGATAGTGAATTATCGAATTAAGATAAGCCCCCACTATATCTAAACTTGGCAGTCCCGCTATCATAGGTTTCCCATTAGACCGGTAACTTTGCGTCTCTAACTTTCATTAGATTTGCCCTTATCAAGCTTGGTAGCTTAATCTAATTTATTATAGGGTGAATTTAATAAATGTAAACAAAAAAGGCTATTTTTATTTACATTTATAGGGTAAAAATAGTTATGGGTTGTAATATGCAATTGCTAGTTTTTTCTCGCTTACGGAAAGAGTATGTATTTAGTTCGTTTTTTTTATTTTATCTTGTCTGCAGTTAATCTGTCGTTATTCGTTTTTTTTGTGACTAGTCATGCACATGCACAAGTGCCATCTGAGCTTATAAGGTTAAGTAATGAAGTTCAGCAGTTAATCAAAGTTAATGACGAAAAGATTAATGCTGATACGGTAATGAATTTAACTAAAAAAATCTTAAGTGACCGGCAACATTATTCAAATGATATTCTAGCCAAGGTTTTTTTACTCTCTGCTAATGTTGCCAGTAATCAAGGTGACATCAATAAGGTCTTTCATTTTGCTAAACAAGGCTTAGCGGTTAACAGTAGAGATAAGAAAATCCAATTATCACTCTTGTTGAAATTAGCGGAAGTGCATGTGGCAAAGAAAGAGTATGAACTTTTACTGCAGTTGACTCAAAACACAGTAAGTAATAGTGAAAATAGCCACAGCGATAAACATTACTTACTTTCGCTTAGTTATCGTAGTGTTGCATTTGCAATGCTTGGGCAACATCAACAAGCGTTAGTTGATTTACAAAGAGTTGAACTTGGTATTAGTAAAAGTGAACTTACAGAGCATATTGAGTTATTAACTATTTTGTCACTTGCCTATTATCGCTTAGCAGACTACCAAACGTCACTAACGATGCAATTAAAAATACTAAAGTTAAGGTTTGAAATGAAGCAAGTAGCTAACATTGATCAAACATATTTGCATTTAGGTAATGCCTATTTTTATTTGTTGAGATTTGATGATGCTTATAATGCCTTTTGGGAATCAAAAAAATATGCTGAACGCAAAAAAGCACCTATTAGTGTTGCGCATGCCCAAAAATGGCTTGGTCTTGTTTTACTAAAACAACATGACTTTTCTGCTGCTATTAAGCCATTGGAGCAAGCGGTATTAGTTTTTGAGCATGCTGGAATAACTTCTGCATACATTGAAAGCTTGACCGCTTTAGCCAAAGCGAAGTTAGGGAACCAACAAGCAGAAGAGGCTTTTACTTTATTAAGGAAAGTATTGGAGCTCCTTGATGGAAAGGATATTGATATAAAATTTGCGGGTTTTTATGGCATGGTTGCTGAGATGCATTATGTACAAAATAATTACCTCAAAGCATACCAATGGCGAGAAAAATTTAGTCAGGTTTTGCTGAAAAAGTTAGAAAACAATAAAAAGACGTCCAGCCTTGCATATGAGAAATCCCACCTAATTATAGGGAATAATCCTATTGTAGTACCGATTGAGGAGTCTAGGAAACTAGCTGTTAAGTTAGCTGGAAATAGTGAGTTATCAAGCAGTTTTATTAGTAAATTTGAAAAGCAAAGGGTTGTAATTATTAGTTTGTCAGCACTTACAATTATATTGTTGATGACTTTAGTAGGTCTTTTTTTGAGGTTAAGGTCACAAAGAATACAGTTAGCCTATCAGGATTCTGAAAGAACAAGACATGTTATGGCAAATCCGATGCAAACTAAGTTTGACTATCAGCTGTCTTTTAAAAAAGCACGGAAATACCAATATCCCTTGACTGTTGGTTATCTAATTGTTGCTAACTGGCAGGAGCTAGAGTTTCATTTCAATAGCAAAAATATTAGTGAAGTGAGTAAAGATATCGCGAGTGTTATCAATGAACAGTTAACTGAGTTTGATTATGCGGGGTTGCTAAATAAAGGTGAGTATTTACTGCTGCTAGAGCATCAAACGATTGAAGAGGCGAGCGCTAAGCTTGAAAAGCTTGTCCAAGCTGTTAATGCACGCTCTTTTGCTACTTTAGGGGACTTTTCAGTAACGATGAAATATTCATTGAATAGACCTGATTTTAAAGATATTGACCCTTATCTATTTTTGGCACGCATTGCAGAATCTGTTAATATTAAGCAAGTCAATCAGTCTCAAGTCAGTCTTCCTCAAATTAATGAAGCTAAGGTCCTTTAATGCTTTTTGTTTTAGTTATAACCGCTATTTTTGTTGTGACCAGTATTTATTTCTTTTTCCGTGCCGAAACTCTGCAACGGAAATTAATAACACAGCAACGCGAAAGCCTGGCTACGCGTAAGGAAAATAAAGCGCTAGTAGAGTCTACGACATTGCTTGCTATACGTGGACAAGAGTTCGCTAAAGCAAGGTTACAGCGTTTAAAGGCCCATGCTAAGGGAAATGAGCATGAGCAACTTATTATTCATACTGAGCTAATTAGTCCATTAATTAACAATTACAGTATAATTTTTAGGGAATGTTTAAAGGGGAAAGGCCGACTAAAAGCTGTTAGCCAGAAATGTTTTGAAAATCAAGATAGCGCTGCTTATAAGAAGTTTGTTGCCTTGATAGTAACTAGTGATAAGAAATTAAAACGCTATTGGTCCAGTGATAATTTAAACGGCTTTCTTTTTTTAGTCGATGCCTTACTTAGCATTGAGGATGATAACGTATATTCAAGTAACTCAAGCCATGCCCGAACCTGTAAAGATAGCAGTTTAATCAGTTAGTATTTCTGTACAATAGGCTATATTTTTATTAGGCTAACTCATTGCCTTGATTAAGTTTCCTAGGATGGGGGGAGTTAAATATGAGCCGTTTTAACACCAAGTATTTTTTTTTATTTATTGTTTTTATTATAGTTGTTGCTATTTCAACCTTATTTGCACAACTGTTTAATGAACAGCTTTTAACTAATTTAGCTGCAATTGCTGGTTTTGTAACTAGTGTGGTCGTATTTACTGCGCTTGCTTTGCAACTCACTCAAAAGCTTTTCACTACGTCTACCCAAGAGAAAGGTGGTGATACAATTAGTGATGAAGAGCTTTTTTCATACACCCATGACCCAACAACTAATTTACCTACAGCACAGCAAGCTTTAAAAACTTTTGAATCTGCTATCAAGTCAGGTTCAGGGCAGCGTTATGCTGCTGTGGTTTTCAAACCTATTAATTTTCAACAAGTAAATAGCTTGTTGGGTTATCATAATTCTGATTTATTATTATTGCAGCTTGCGTACAGTTTACAGAAAAAAATAGAGGATAATAATAACTTACTCAGTTTTGCCTTAAGTCCGAAACCAGTACGTATTGCTCGGTTACAAAGTTTACAATTTTTAGTTATTTACGATTTAACAAAAAGCCGCTTTGATGATAAAAGTATGCTTGATGAGCTATGTCAGCAACTTGGTGATGCTGTCCCCGATGCAATGAGTTTTAAAAGTTTTTCTTTAAACTTTGAGCTGGCTTTTGGTATTGCCATTTCAGGAGAGAATGGTGATAACTTCGATGAAATTGTTGCTCATGCAGGTGATGCTTTACTTAATGGCTTAAAGACTCAGCAATTGGTTAACTATTTTGATAATAGCAGTATCTTATATACACAAAGTCAATTGGCGCGTATGGAGTCTTTTCGCCAAGATTTACAAGATGAAAAATTATTCTGTTACTTGAAACCTCAAATAAATATTAATAACAATCATATTATCGGCTTTCAATTAAAGGTTCACTGGTATGAAGTTGATAATAAGAAACCTCTTGAGCTACATGATTTTTCGGAACTTGCAGAACACAGTGGTGAACTATATTGCTTAACTAAACAAATGTTAAAGCAGGCATTTACTACCTTGGAAAGATTACACCGAATTGGTGTCTATCAGCGTATTTCAGTAAGTTTAACCAGTGAAAGTTTATTTGAAGTGGATCTTGTTGACTATATTGAACAGCTATTGGAGCAGCATGACCTTGCGGGTAAATATTTGATGATTGAGCTAAATGAAGAGATTATGCTCAATGAAAGTCAACGAATAAAAAGTATAATAGATCAACTCAAGTCATTGGATATCAATATTTCAATTGCTAACTTCTCAGGTAGTTATGAGTCTTTACGTTATGTTCGGAAGATGGCCATTCAGCAGTTAAAAGTTGACTGCCAGCAATTAACTAATGACAGTAGTAATCGAGTAGATAAGGCAATTACCAATGCACTGGTTACATTAACTCGTAGTATGAAAATACCA
>Ga0105359_10000275_pt1 | contig 42211 bp, 36 predicted proteins | sample GOMGulsemesocosm_6_FD_83659 | JGI IMG/M metagenome (GOLD analysis project Ga0105359, IMG submission 83659) | Methane-oxidizing microbial communities from mesocosms in the Gulf of Mexico - GOM8C Gulf of Mexico | ecosystem: Environmental > Aquatic > Marine > Cold seeps | place: Gulf of Mexico...
GCCTACAGAAACCAGCGATTTTGTGGTCGTTATCAGCAACTGACCCGGCTTAGATTGTGGGCAGGGAACGTCAACTAATAGGGTTTCACCATTGCCTATATTCTGTAAAATTTGTTTCATATGTGAACCTGTTGTTCTCTATGAATGGAGGTTTATGATAAAAATAGCAAAAATAAGCACCTATCAAATTCCAGTTTGAATTTGATAGGCTCTAGTACAAAGAGAATAGAGAATGTTCTGCTATTATATAAAATATCTTATCTTATTTTACATTGCCTTAAGTTTTATATCTGCGTACTTATATTAAACAAAAAACAATCTGCAAGGACTATTTGTAAAGTGACATATATTTCAAAAATTGCTGTTCAAGGATTTTTTTATGTCGGCTTTTCGATACAGGTTCAACATTAATAGAGAGTGATTCTAATTTTCTAAACATGTCCTTTTTGTCAAAAGTTTTAAACACTTGTGCACCATGAAACCTTTCACAAATATCAGAAGCTAGTACTTTTTTCCCTAGACAGACTGCATCTGCGACAGCTATACCGAAGCTATCAACGGTATTAGCTCGTAAATAAATATCAATATCCTTCAGCAACTTAAAGAAAACTGATTGTTCAACCCCCTCAAGAAACAAAATGTTATTAGAACAAGCAGCTCTATTTTCTAATAATGCACGGTACATAGGATCTCTATCACCATATAAAACAATAACAAGGCAATAGTTAATGTTTTTCATAACAAATTCAATTCCGTCTTCAAACTTATAGAAAGGTTTACAATAGCCGTTCATTAAAATAATTGATTTATTTACATTCACATTTTTAAATTTATTGTACTCAACTGGTATCTGTACATCAGTATCATAATCACAAGGAACAAATGGATCCATATTAACAATTTGAGATTTAATATTAGCAGACGATTTGTAATATTGTTGTTGAAGCTTAGATAAAGCAACTACTTTATCGAATTTATTTAACAACAAATTTATGACACACTGGGGAATAAAATCAGAGTTTAGATCTCCGTTATGCAAAGTCAAAATCCAAACTGTAGATTGTCTTTTATACAAAAATAAAAATAAAAGAAGCGATTTAGTGGTAGAGAAATTAAAATGAAATGTAATATCTTTTTTTGAAATGATACTTTGCAAAAATTTAAAATCCCAATAGCCTTTAAAAACGTGAAGCGGAACAAAGCTAGAATGCAATTTATCTTTATGAGGATACAAATCATAAATATTACTAAAAAAAACAGGAAAAGTTGTAATTAAACGATATATATATGAAGTTACTCCACCTATAGGAGAAGGTATCCCTCCAATAATAATTACTTTTTTCATCGTATATTTATACCGCATTTTATATACATACTTATAATTTCATCTAACGAATAAGCTGAATGACAATTTTTAAGGGCAGTCTCCAACTCTGCCTTATTCATAAAACGACATTTTATCGCTTTTGCAGGAGAACCAACCGAGATAGAATACGGTAATATATAACCATTAACTAAGCTGTTAGCGCCAATGACAGCCCCTTCGGATATAAAACAACCAGAAAGCAACGTAACCCTTGCCGACACCCAAGCTCCGCTTTCAACATGAATATCTTTCGACATCTTATCATCTAAAAGATTATATCTCATATGGGAAAAATTATAAGTACAATCGTGATTTCCCCCAAGTATCATTACCTCAGGCCCAAACATGACGGCATCTCCGATCACAAGTTTGCAATATTTATTTATACTAACATATAGCGCTTCACCACTAAAAAAATCATCACCGATTAAAACATTTCCATTAATTGCATTGAATTTACGGATACCGGTAAATAAAGTATTTCTCGATGTGATGGAAAACTTATATTTGATAAATTGTGTTAATAACAAACAGTATATTTTTTTTAAAACTTTCATCAAAAAACCCCGTTCACAACCACTTTAAGAAAACAAACATGAAACCTAATCAATTAACACGAGCTCTACTTCATCAACTTAGTAAGATCCATACTCCTTGGCATTAAATCAGCAACAGGAAATAAAAAAATTTTACTTCGAAATATTAACAGCCTCAACAATAAATTAGCTGTGTAAGAAACAGTCGTTGCTAATGCAGCACCGTTAATTCCATATTGTGGGATTAATAAATAGTTTAGAGATGCATTTAAACATAGCACAAATATTGCAGTGTAAAAATTAATTTCAGGTTTTCCCATAGCTGTAATTGATATTGCAATTACTCTAGAGCATGATTTAAAAATAACACCTACTAGTAAAATATAGAAAACGACAACCGCGCTCAAATAATCCACACCAAAAAGGTATTTAATTGCAGGATATATCAACAACACCGACAACAGACTAAAAATTAATGTCAATATCAAATTCAGCCGAAAGGCTTCACTGATTATAGAATATATCTCTAATTTACTCGCTTTATTTTCTACCAGTTCTGGAAATATTACAGTTATCAAACTTTGTGAGACCATACCGACTCTTTCTACAAAAAGAATAGCGACACTATAAATAGCTGCAGCAACAGGCGATATAAAAAACCCTAACATAAAAACATCTAGTCGGCTCATTAGAAAGGCCACCACATTACTCAAATGAGACTTCAACCCAAAGCAATAAAATTGGCCTATCTTACATTGACTACATTTTGAACCTGAGACAGCGACAGTCTTTGCTATAAAAAAAAGACGGTAACAACTTAGAACCGAGAAGAAAAAAGAAGACACCAATATTGCGTAAACAAAATTTTGTGCTGTAGCTGTATCGAATAAAACCACTAATAAGACAAGTAAAAACTGTAATGCTGAATTTCCTAAAAAAAACTTATTATAAAGATCAAACCGAGAAATAGCTTGAAACAATGAAAACATTAACAAATTAAAAAGTATAAAAACAAATAGAACAATACCAATTATTAGGATATTTAATGGGACCTCAGGAAACAATAAAACATGAAAATTATTACTAATCAGAAGCGAACAAGTTACAACGACTACAGAAATAGTCATACTAAATTTTATATTTAGGAAGAATATATCTTTAAAGTTAATACCATTATTGTTAACAAAATAGATACTTGAGACATTTACACCTGCAACAAATAAATTTGCAAGTGTTCTCGATACAAGCATTACTAAAACATAAACACCATGCTGCTGGATATCGATACTACGAGCAATAATCAAAATAATAGAAAATTGCAATGCAGCCCCCCCCAACTGATACAGGAAGTTATTACTTGCTAATTTAATTCTTTTCATTCAATAATTTCTTTAATATTAGAAGAATTCTCAATGCATTATTGTAATATTCGTTGTGAAGAACCACTCCAGGCCTATTTTCTGCACCTATCCGAAAAAAAATGTATGCAACCATTTTTTCTGGGTTGTGGAGTTCAATCAGAGTATCCATCATATTAATAATACAGTGATATGAGTTAACTCTTAATAATTTTGCATTTTTTTCAACATAATAGTGTACTTCATCGATAAAACAAAAACCGTTAAGGTCAAACCTATCTAAATCAATTAGCACTATATCCCCTTGATTTTCCATAATATTTAAAGGAGTAAAATCACCATGCATTGCTGTTTTACTTACTTCAATTAATAACAATAGATCTCTTAACTCTAGAAGATCTTGAGTATATTTTAAGTCTATGCTTTTTAATAAAACATCCAAACCTACTCGCTGAGTTTCAAGGGAGCACATTGAGCCAACACTTCCTTTGTAACTTTTCAACTTCTCAAATATATCTCTTTCTATTTCAGTTCCACAGTTAGGTACATTTTTCAATCTAGTCATTTTGAAATATTGGCATTCATCCTCTACACTAACTAATCGATAGGCGACTAAAGCACTTAAAGAACTTCTTTTTATATTTAGATAATTTTCATACTCGGAAAGTAGTGATTTACTTGTATGTAAACTTAGTGGAATTTTCACTACAGTTTCTGTATGAAATATCATAAGACAACCTGTCCCACTTAAACTAACATTTATAGCTTTACCCAAAATATGTTGTTTAATCAACATTGCCTTTCTTTTACTAACAGTATTAACATAGGGATGATTTATTGAAATTAAAAACATAACTAATCTAATAATCATTATATATGGAAAGCTAAACATCAGCTGTATTAATCTATTTTTAACAAAATTATTCATTATATTATCGCAAAATCTCGTTCACAACTTTGTTAAACACTAAATCCATCGGCTGATCTGCATCCACTACCACTACCTCTTTTCTATCCTTCAATAATTCTTGATATCCAGATATAGTTTCAGTCAATTTATCATAGCTATAATCTTGTTTTCGTTCGTAGGCAATTTCTGGAGAGACGTTAAGGAATATTGTTTTGTCTGGAGTGTACAACATTCTTACCGAGGTAATATTCCTAATTAGTAACATTATATTATCTGTGAAAGATATTTTTTTAATTTTATTGTTATAAATCAATGTATATATATCATCATAATAATATCGATCAGCAACAACATCTCGTCCCATCCACATATAATATATAGCAATGAATACCCTTAATTGCCGATCAATCCTGGCAGCTAAGGATAAAACCTTCATAACTTTCTTATTTTTTATATTATTTGCCAACCAGTTTAATCCTGGTATCCAATATTCATTATTACCAAAATATATAGACTTCAAAGATAGGGCTTTAAAAAATTCCATATCTTCCAATTTTGCAATGATGGTCGTTTTTCCAGCTCCATCCACGCCAACAAAAGCAATTAGTTGTCCTCTCTTTTTTCTTTTATAAAAAGGAAATCCTAACACTAATTTTCCTTGTTGAATAATCCGAAACAACAGAGTCAACTTGTTTTTTAAATTATCTTTGTTATGATTCAATATTTTTTTATAATTTCTGTCGAAAACAGTTGAGTAATCTTTTTCTGATTTATCTTCTGCTTTATACATAAAATCATGACCAAATATCTTTAGTATAACTGTATTCAGATAATTTCCCTTTTCATGGAGTGTTTCATTTATTCTTTCAAAATTTTTTATATCTCCTTTTGTTACAGTATGAGCAGAGGATTTTATTAGTAGCATTAACTTGATAGAATCTACTTTATTAACAATATTTATTAATGGAAAGCATCGATGTTTAATTACGTCTAAATTTTCATAGTTTACGCATAGATCAATATTCTTATAAGGCTTCTTTCCTAATGGTATTGTAGTCACTACATCTAATAAAGAAGGAAGTTTTGTATCTATATCAAGTCCATAATAATAACGACTAGACCCATTGTACTTAACCAGAGAATAACAAGAATTCAATACTATTTTTTCGAATTTAATCATACATTGTCTAGAAACATATATATCTATATCTCCTCCCTTGCCCAACAAATCTTGCGCTATGTGGTCAAGCCCTTTATAGACCACATATTTAACATTAGCAGCATTCAGTTTTTCAAACAATTCCGCATATATCTTTAGCACTTGACGTTCCAAATTCCTTTACAGTCAATGATGATTTCAGCAGCTATTATTGTCCGTTTAAATTCGTCATGATCTACCAACAGCACCGCTATATCAGTTTGTCTCGCAGCTGTCTCAAAGTCTATCAATTCGGCATTGCTTGCCATATTAATAGGTAATGAGTCGATGTTAGGTTCAATAAAATATACTATTGATGGATGCTGTTCAGCTATTTGTTGTGCCACATATAGTGAAGGACTTTCTCTGAGATCATCAATATTTGCCTTAAAGGTGAGACCAAAACAAGATATCCTGATATTTGATGCTGTTTTCTCTGAATTATTTAATAGAAAGTCAGCCACTGCTAGCTTTACTTTTTGAATAACCCACTGAGGTTTAGAGTCATTAACATTCCTTGCCATATGAATCAATTTTGCTTCTTCCGGTGTTTTTGAAACGATGAACCAAGGATCAACCGCTATACAATGTCCGCCTACTCCAGGCCCAGGCTGTAATATATCCACCCTAGGATGCCTGTTAGCCAGATCAATTAGCTCCCAGACGTCTATTTTAAGCTTATCACATATCACTGATAACTCATTCGCAAAAGCTATTCCGTTATCCCTTGATGCATTCTCTGTCAGCTTTGCCATCTCCGCCGTGCGTGTGTTGGTCACCACACACTCTCCTCGGACAAAGGTTTTGTATAAATCGACAGCTAGCTTTGCGCACTTATTTGTTATACCGCCAATCACTCGGTCATTTTCAACTAACTCTTTGACCACATGCCCAGGCAACACCCTTTCAGGGCAGTGAGCAATGCGAATATCAGAACTTTCACCGTGGGTTTTAGGAAAGCTAAGGTCGGGCCTTTCTTTCGCCAACCAATCAGCCATCTGCTCTGTTGCGCCAACGGGAGAGGTAGATTCAAGTATCACTAAATCCCCCTTTTTAAGTACTTTTGCGATGGATATGGCGGCCATTTCTATAAAACTTAAATCGGGCTTTGGTATATCCTCTGGGTTTGCTATAGGCAAGAATGGTGTCGGGACAGCGACCAGAAAAGCGTCTGCAGGTTCAGGTGTGACAACTGCTCTAAGTTTTTTATCGTTTACAGCTTTATAGACAATAGCGTCAAGTTCCGGCTCAACAATATGTATTTCACCGCGATTAATAGTATTAACTGTCTCTAGATTTACATCTACACCTATCACTTTTTTCCCATAAGCGGCAAACATAGCCGCGGTAGGTAACCCTATATAGCCTAACCCAATCACAGATAAGGTTTCAAATGACATATTAACCCTCTAATCTTTATTATTAATTTTTATCAGTGTATTTGCTATTTTCTGGCATGCGCTACCGTCCCCATAGGGGTTATGTGCAAAGCTCATTGCCTGATACGCAGCAGCGTTATCCATTAAATGTGAAACCGACGATACTATTTCAGATACCTGTGTTCCTACTAATTTAACAGTACCGGCAACAATCGCCTCAGGCCTTTCCGTGGTATCGCGCAGTACCAGTACAGGCTTCCCTAACGATGGCGCTTCTTCTTGAATGCCACCTGAGTCAGTTAATATTAGATAGGCACGGCTCATTAAATATATGAAAAGCAGATATTCTTGAGGGGCAACTAAATAGATATTATCGAAACCGTTTAACAATCGGTTTACCGGCTCCCTCACTTTCGGGTTTAAATGCACAGGATACAATATTTGAGCTTCTGGGTAGTTTGTTGCTATCACCGCAATAGCCTTACATATTCTTTCGAACCCGGCACCAAAATTTTCGCGTCTATGACCGGTGACTAAAATCAGTTTTTTACTGGGGTTAAGAAAGCAAAACTGCGCCGCTAGTTGTTTTTTGAGAGATAAGTCTGCGTCAATCTTTGCTTTAATCAGCAACATGGCATCAATAACAGTATTGCCCGTCACACTAATAAACTGACGCTGGCAGTTCTCTTTTAATAAATTCTGTTTTGACTGCTGTGTTGGCGAGAAGTGGTATGTAGCGACAGCCGCAACTAGTTTTCTATTTCCCTCCTCCGGCCAGGGAGAATACCTATCCCCAGTTCTCAATCCAGCCTCGACATGCCCCACTGGAATCTGCTCGTAAAACGCCGCTAAAGCAGCTGCAAAGGTGGTCGCCGTATCCCCATGTACCAATAGCACATCTGGTTTGAAATCTTGTAATATTGGCTTTAACTGTAGAATAACTTTAGCTGTTATATCATTTAAGCTCTGCTCCAGCTCCATTAAATCAAGATCATATTCTGGTGTAATTTGAAACAGGCCTAATACTTGGTCCAACATTTCTCGATGTTGTCCAGTAACGCACACTTTGGACTCAAAGCGAGTATCACTTGCGAGTTCAAGCACTAATGGAGCCATCTTTATGGCTTCTGGTCGAGTGCCAAATACGCTCAATACTTTCATTATCAATCTCGTTTTTGTATACATTTACAACGGCTATTATCAAAGGTTTCGCTCGACCCTAAGATATTAACAGGTTCTAGTATCTGCAGTGGCAGCGTGATCCGGCAATTTATTATAATTAGCCGCATATTTTAGCAGTAGTCTTAACCAAACCCTAATCATCCCTGTTAAAATACAACGATGAATTCTATAAAAAACAGCATTATAACTTGGAAAGACGAGACTCCTTTCTCTGCCCACTTTGAAGATTACTATTTTAATTCGGACGGGGGAATAGAGGAGAGTCGACATGTCTTTGTTGACTCACACGCCATCACAGCGCAATTCCAAAGGTCGCCGCAAGCGCACTTCGTCATTAACGAGACGGGCTTTGGCACTGGCTTAAATTTTTACTGCACACTTGAGGCGATCTTCAATGCCCATACAACGGCACCCGAGACCATATTACACTTTTTTTCGACAGAACTGTTTCCTCTTACCTTAACTGATTTCAAAAAATCAGTCGCTCGGTTTGAGCAGTTTGCTCATATTACCTCACAAATTATTGAACAATACCCCCCTGCCATCAAAGGCTTTCATCGTATTATCCTCAATCGCGGCCAAATATATTTAACCTTGATGCTTGATGACAGTATTAACGCATTAAATCGCTGCACGCACAAAACCGATGCTTGGTATTTGGACGGATTCTCCCCCTCTAAAAACAGTGCTATGTGGAAAAGCGAACTGTTTGCGCAAATGGCACGCATGAGCAAACCACAACAAACCTCCATTGCCACTTTTACAGCTGCAGGTTTTGTTCGAAGAGGTTTGCAAGAGGCTGGGTTTACGGTCACCAAACACACAGGTTTTGGAAAAAAAAGAGAAATGATTACCGCTATATTTAATCGAGAAGCAGAGCAGTGCGCTAACCATAAGCCTTGGTTCGAGATTAAAGATACAGAGCGAGACATTCAGCGAATTGCTATCATAGGCGCTGGGCTTGCAGGTTGTACCAGCGCTGAAGCGCTTGCTAGACGTGGGATTAAGGTCACTCTTTTTGATGCAGATGCTCAGATTTGTCAACAGGCTTCGGGGAATTTACAAGGCGCTCTCTATGCTAAGCTTCCCTCGAAACCCACTATTGGAGGTGAGTTTCATCTCACAGGACTAGAATATAGCTTACGCATTTTAAGCATATATCAATGTTTTGATAACCAAACCGCGCAGCAATGTGGTGTTCTGCAATTGGCGACCAGTGATAAAGAAGTCCGTCAACAGCAAGATCTATTACAACAAGACGCCTATTCCAGCGAGGTTGTTCACTGGGTTGATGCCTCTCAAGCTTCAAAATTAATTGGCACAGATACTCCATTTAGTGGACTGTTCTTCCCAAGAGCGGGGTGGGTTGCGCCCAAAGCATTTTGTGAAAAATTAATTGCCGTCCCCAATATTGATCTTAAATTAAACACTTCGATTACCCGCTTAAGCCAATTATCGGATTCTCGCTGGAAATTGCACGATTCAGCAAGTGAAGAATATGTTTTTGATGCAGTGATTGTCGCCAATGCAAATAGTGCAAACACGCTGGAGCAATTTAGAGATATCGAAAGTAAAGGGATTCGCGGGCAAGTGACACACGCCAGCAACAACCAAAACAATAACTTACAGACTGTAGTTTGCGGTGCTGGCTACATTCCCCCGGCTTTAAATAACACTTATTGTTTTGGTGCTAGTTTTAATTTACAAGATAATCAAACCCAGCTCACTCAAAAAGATCAGCAAAATAACTTGGCAAACTTACACAAAGTACTGCCTAATCTCGCTAAAAGCTTTACTGGCACAGAGCAATTAAGCGGCAAAGTCGCCTACCGCTGCTCAACTCCCGACTATCTACCGATGGTTGGTCCTGCACCTATTCGAGCAGCCTATATCGAACAGTATAAAAAACTGAATAAAGACAAAAACTGGCGTTTTGAGCCGGCACCGGCACCTAATCATATTGGCCTTTATCTTAATATAGGACATGGATCAAAAGGACTCATCACCTGCCCATTAAGCGCTGAACACCTTGCCAGTATAATTACTAATCAGCCCAGCCCACTGCCTAAAGACTTGTCCAATGCGCTGCATCCTGCTAGATTTATCATTAAGCAATTGATTCGTCGGACGATATAAACCTATAGAGGACTTTTTTACGTATTCACAGATACAACCAATAAGGCTTTTTGAGGTCTAAAAATGAGTTGTAAAACAGGCTCAATTCGCACGTTGGGAATGAGCAATAACCGGAGGTCTTAAATGTCTTTCGCTATAATAGATCAAGGTCGCAGAGTAAAAACACCTTTGCGCACACTCTTTCCTGACAAAGGTGTCGACCAGGCTAGTGGCAGTGAAAGTACCCACAGTGGTACTCATAACCAAAAAGATTTGCACAGCGCTAACAGTGAATTTTCCCGTATCATGCAGCGCACAGGGCAAGCAAGAGAAGAGGGAACGCCTGGTACATACGATGGTTTAAAACCTAACCCAGGACCCACACAGAAGAAGAGCGGACTACTGGCAGAGCAGATCATGAGTTCTCCCGTGCACAGTATTGTGCAAGGCACAATTGTTCATACTGCCTGGGAGCGGATGCTAGCACTCAAAGTTAGCCACTTAATGGTGGTTGATGCAGAGGGGAAACCCGTCGGTATTTTAAGTGCTAAGGATATAATTACCTTAGGTGCAGACTCCACTCAAAGTATCACCAACATCTATAGCCAACAGCTTATTGCAGGCTCTCCGCGCACCGAAGTGACACAAATAGCAGCCTGCTTTTTGGAATATGAAATTAATGCCATTCCCATTTTTGACCATAACGAGAAATTACTCGGGATTGTCTGCCGATCAGACTTATTACGCCTAATTATTAGTGGGGCCCACATCGAAAGGTGGGCATAGTCAATTTGCGGCCAACAACCGGACGCTGGCCTGTCTCTTTAGAGAATTTTCTCTCTATCTACTCGCCAACCATTTACCACGCTCTCAGCTAAAAATCCTGTAATTACAATTTGCGCCGCAATTATCACGTCAATAATTAGAATATCCAGATTAGCTATTTAAACTTTGCCTTTCGACAATATTGACACTTTGAGTACTCTCGATAAATAAGATAACTACCTCGCCTGAGTCTAGCTTACCTTGTACTGATTTTACTTTGTCCTGCAAAGTTAAATCATATTCACCATAGTCTGTCCCCTCTCTGGAAACAAACTCTTCAATCAGGTTTTGTAATGTATCTGCCGCTATTGACTGATGAGGAATGATCACTTTATATCACCACACCCAAAGTTTTTAGAAACTCAACAAACTCAACTTCAGTCAGCACTTCGATTCCTAAGTCCTGGGCCTTACCAAGCTTCGAACCCGCTGCTGCACCTGCAACGACACAATCTGTTTTCTTGGAAACACTGCCTGAAACCTTGGCACCTAACTCTTGTAAATGAGCCTTAGCTTCACTGCGTCCCATCATTTCGAGGGTGCCCGTTAAGACATAGGTTTTACCAGCTAATGCCAGTTCTTCTTCCGCTTTAGGCTCAGCTTCACTCCAGTTAACGCCCGCCTCTCTCAGAGCATTAATCACCGATATATTGTGCGGTTGCGCAAAGAAGCTGGCAATGTGCTTAGCGACAATCGGCCCGACATCTCCCACTTGCTCCAAGCGCTCCACATCCGCCTTCATCACGCGCTCTAAAAAACCAAATTCTTTGGCTAAATTGCGGGCTGTCGCCTCGCCTACCTCACGAATCCCCAGCGCGTAAATAAAACGCTCTAGCGTAGTAGCTTTAGTGCGTTCAATCGTTGCCAATAACTTATCAACTGATTTTTCACCCATTCGCTCAAGGCGCAACAGATTAGTTTTTGACAAAAAATAAATATCATCAAACTTAGCCACCATTTCTTTAGTGACCAGTGTATCTATTAATTTTTCACCTAAGCCATCAATATCTATGGCTTTTTTGGATACATAATGTATTAGCGCCTCTCTGCGCTGTGCACTGCAAGTTAAGCCACCACTGCATCTAGAGATTGCCTCGCCTTCAATACGGACTATTTTTGAATCGCATACCGGACACAAAAGTGGAAACTCTACTTCTGTTAGCCCCTGCACCCTATCTTCACTGAGGACACGGACCACTTTAGGGATGACATCACCGGCGCGATGAACAACAACACTATCGCCTACTTTTAGCCCTAATCGGGCAATTTCATCCATGTTGTGCAAAGTGGCATTACTGACCGTGACCCCACCAACAAACACTGGTGTTAATCTCGCAACAGGCGTAATAGCACCAGTGCGGCCCACTTGAAATTCGACTTTTTCAACTTTAGTGACAGCCTCTTGCGCCGGAAATTTATAGGCAATAGCCCAGCGCGGAGCTCTTGAAATAAACCCTAAACGCTGCTGCAAATTATAGTTGTTTACCTTAAACACTAGCCCGTCTATTTCATAGGGTAGTTCATCGCGCAACTGCTGCATTTTCTCTACATAAGCGAGTTGCTCTGCAACGCTATTGGCACTGATCAAGTATGGGTTTATCTTTAAGCCCCAGCTGTTTAGTAACTTGAGTGTAGCGATATGATCTTGTGGAACTTGCCCCCCCTCAACAACACCAATACTGTAACAGCACATCTCCAGCGGTCGTCTCGCAGTAATTCTAGGATCTAGCTGCCTGATAGAGCCTGCTGCGGCGTTGCGCGGATTAACAAACAATTTATCGCCAATCTTTGCCGCTTTTTCATTCATGGCAGCAAAGCCCGCTTTTAGCATATAGATCTCACCACGTACTTCCAGTTTATCGGGGAAGCCGCTGCCGCGAAGCTTTAACGGAATTGAAGCAATAGTGCGAACATTGTGGGTGATATCTTCACCTGTGGTGCCATCTCCACGTGTAGCACCACGTATTAATACGCCGTTTTCATAGAGTAAGCTGACGGCAATACCATCCAACTTTGGCTCACAGGCGTATTCCATCGCTTTTTCTTCGCCAAGCCCTAATCGATCATTGATACGTGCGCAAAACTCGGCTAATTCTGCACCATTAAAGGCATTATCTAGCGATAACATTGGCATTTCATGCACAATTTGAGAAAAGCCAGCCTTAGGTTTGGCACCTACTCTTTGTGTAGGAGACTGCGCGCTCACCCATTCAGGGTGGGTTTTTTCCCATGCTTTTAGCTGATTGAATAATTTATCGTAATGCGCATCGGACACACTGGGCTCATCCAATACATGATATCGGTAATTGTGCAGGTCAATCTCTTCGCACAGCTTTTGAATTTCTATAGGTAAGGCGTCTTGCGACATGGGATTTCCAATTTCTAAAGGGGTTTGCCTAAAACAGGCTGGAGAAGTGTCAGCGTATACGACCGAATTAATTGATTTTCAGCACAGTTTTACAACAGCGCTTTAAAACAGCTACAGATACTTTTTACTGCGCGCGACGGCGAAGCTTGTTCATGCCGTGTATGCGCACACGCTCTCGATAGTGCTCTTTTGTCTGTGGGCGCAACACAGACCTGTCATCATCTAACAAATCGCCGTGTAAATGCAGTGCTACGGTCTCAGCGGTTGCCAACATACACTCTAACGCTTTTTTGGCGTCTTCTGGCTCATCCATCGACATAAAGAACGAAACGCCTGGCGTTGCCGTTTCATCCATTAGCTCAATATCAAAAGTACCAGGGTTTATCGCATTGGCCATGCTAAACTGTACTGCTCCGGAATCTACCCCATCCTCAAAGCGATGGAAAACGTCCATATCTCCGAAATCCATACCACAAGCTTCGACAACTCGTCTAAGAGCAGCCCCATTCAAGTAATTCTCTTTGGCAACAACAGTGACAATCAACACCGCATTTGGATCATCGACATTGGCGATAACTTTGCGAGGTTTTTTAGCGGGTTGACTAACTTTCTCTGGTAACTCCGCTACTGTTGTTTGCTCTTCTTCAGCGGCCTTTTCTAGCGCTTGTGAAAATGCTGGTTCACTCTCATCTTCTTGGTCATCAAAAAAGCTTTTCTGGGTTAGCTCTGGCTGAGCTTTTTCAGTTTCATCAGTGATCGAAAGCTCTGTTATTTCATCGACATAATCATCCATTAAAGGGTCTGAAATATCATCTTGAGCAAAAGCACTAAAACCTAATTTATCTTGATCAAAAGACTCTTCAGGATGATTTCCAGACTCTTCAATAGTTTCGAAGTGGGCCCCAGACAGCAGACTTTCAGGAAGCTGGTTATCTGCTAACAGAGGATCCTGTTTTGTATACTCTGCTTGCTCTTCATCTATCCCGTGCTCTGCATGATCTGAATTAGCGAGTTGTTTTTTTAGTATTTCTGTAATTGGCATATCCAATTCATTAGCAACAGCTTGCTGATCTTCTGCCAAACCTTCTTCGAATTGTGATACTAACTCTTGCGAGGTTGTATTATCACGATAGCCATCCATTAATGGATCTAATTCAATGTCTCTATCGACAACTTCACTATGGAATACCTCTAGCGATTGTGCATCTAAATCTGCTGGTAGTTTAGTAATATCACTAGTGAGATCAGCTAAATTTACTTCATCATCGATCACGGTGGTTAATTGCATAGTCGATGACGGTGTTGAATCACTCTGCGCACTCTCAGTATAGAGCGAGGCTTGTTCTACTAGCGGTTGAGCACTATCAATACTCTGAGTAGAAAGCGCTTCAAGTTTAGCTTTTAGCGCATCAATCTCTTGTTGTTTCGCGGCCACTGCCTCAGACTGATCACTGTCAGGGAGATCTTGTTCTGGTATTTTCAGCTCTGCTATCTCAACGTTGTCATTTTCAGTCGACTGCTCGTCATTAATAACAATTCCACTGGTTTGAGTTATAACCTGATGCTCTGTTAAATCCTCGGTTTGCGAAGAATCAGGGGCAGTGATATCTAAATTTGAATGGGCTGTTTTTTCAGCCAACAACTGCTCGAATTTATCAGCTATTAATACACTATTCTCTTCTTTGCGGATTCTTTCTTGATAGTGACTTGTCGTATGGCCTGGGTCACCAGATCCGCTCTCATTTCCCGTTTTTTTAGATTGTGCTAAAGTGCTCAATAGATTATTAACAATGTTATCGGTATTTACCTTTGCGGCATTTTCCCGCTCAATATCCTCTTCCATAAACCCACTGCTTTGCTTCTCTGAGATTTCATCTTCAGGGTCTTTCTGCGGTTGGCTTAGATATCTTCTGCTATCTGTAATTTTCTCAGCGGAATGTTTTTCCACATGCTCTTCGTCAGCCTCGGTATTGTCGAGTTCTGATATTTCAGCTTCTGTCTTTGTCTGCGACTGATCTAGATTGTTGCTGGAATCAGTGACATTCTCAGCCAGTTGCTGCTCGACATGAGCATCGCTGAACGCACCGTTTTGCGCATCGCGCATCTCGCCTTCATTGTCTAGCTGTGATGGAGCTTGATCGCTATTGGAATCTGTGATGTTCTCAGCCAATGGTCGCTCGACATAATCATCGCTAAATGCCCTATTTTGCGTCTCAGGCATGTCACTTCCTGTCTCTGTCTGCGACTGATCTAGATAGCTGCTAGAATCATTGACATGCTCTGCCAGTGGTTGCTCGATATAATGATCGCTAATTGCGCCGTCGTGGGATTCAGGCAGATCATTTTCTTTATCTATTGGCGGTTGATTTAAATAGCTGCTGGAATCAACTATCTCCTCAAATGGCTGCTGCATTGGCTTCTTTAGAATATCTGGCACAGTGATAGAATGATTAATCGGTGTCGTATGCTTATCAGCGGAAACTTGCTGGCTCTGTGCTACAGAATTTGCTGCTATATCGGTTTCATCCGGTGTTACTGTTAATTCGTTTAATTCGTTTACTAAACTATTGTGTAAGGCTTTTTCAATTTGCTCACTCGGTTCGATAACATCTTCAGTTAGAGTATTTCTAGCTTGTCTATCATCACCATCAAAGTCACTATCACTTGGATAAAGAGTACTTTCCTCAAAAACCGGCTCTATGCGCCCATTAATGGAGGGATTAGCCAGCCTTGCCGCTGAAAGTTCATCGTTCGCATCAATTGTGGTTTGTATTTGACGGTTGACTGGTGGGGCCACAGCAGAGTGGCGAGGCTTAACATTGCTTTTGGCCTGAGACTTAGTTGTTGCTAAATCATTCGCTATATTGCTATTAAAGTCATCATCGACATTAGAATTGGCGTCGACACTCTCCTGTAAAGCTACAGCTTGAGTCGCTTCATCTTTTACTTTAAAGACACGCGCACTCCCTAGAGGCAGTTCAGGATTATATTCGCCATTTCCCAACTCAGCGAGTTTATCGTCAATATCGATTTTTAAGGTATTGCTCTGCGCTCTCATTCGGCGCCAGCCATCAACAACAATCAATACAATGACTATTATTGCCCCTACAATTAACCACTCACGCAAGCCTACTTCCATAGATTAAAAACACCGACTAACAATACAAATGAATATGGACTATAAAACAAATACAACGCTATTCAACCACTTTATTTATTAATAGCACAATAGGAGCTGCAGCCTGTTCTACATCAACAGATATTACATCGGACTGAAAGTCCCCTTTTTGTGCCTGCGGTTGACCACTGAGCGAGATTCTAGCACTAACTTCAACCTTTTTCTGCAAAGAAAGCTTCGCTGTAGGCATCATTGCCATCGAGTCATCTAAAATAACCCGCTTTGGCAGCTCTGACACCCTTAATTTAAGTGCTGCTAGAGGAATTCTACCTCCTACCGGTCTGGCAAAAACATAGATAATGTTGTCGCCATTTACTGTATCTGCAACTTGCTGGCTGATTTCAACATCAACAATTACTTGTGCTTTATCTACCGCTGTATCGGGTATTTGCATACCCAACTCAGCCATACGCTGTTTTGCTTTTTCGATACCCGCTCGCAATGCGCCTGCGGCATTGGGTTCTGCATTAAGTAACGACTGATTCCAATAATCTATCGCCACTTGGTAGTTGCTTGCTTCGAAAGCTTCTATCCCTAGTAACCCTAAAGAGACAACTTCATTGGCATCCAACGCCAGTGCACGCGCCACTTGCTTTTTAACTGCCGCGTTGACGGTATTATCTATAAAAAACAAAGCCTGCGCATATTGACCAACCACACTGGCAAACTGTGGTGACTGCTGTGGGAGATAATCGAGTACTTTAGCAAAGCTATCGGCCCCTTTATTAAATTGATTGCTACCCATATAAGCACCTGCCAACATATACCACCCTTCAGCGTTATCCGGATTGCGACTAAGCTCTTGCTCTAATAAAGCGATGGCCTGCGCTGCGGTGGGTTTTTCACCGTTGGGCAACTGATGAGAGTCCGTCTTATTTAAGCTCCATGACAGCTCTTCAGAGCTGCCGTATTGAGCATAAAACGCCAGTGAAATAGCCGGCAGCAGTGCACAAAAAAACAAGACCAATACAAACTGACTGCGGCGCACTTTGTTTAATCCGGTTTTTTCTATCGCCGCAACATCAGCATCTGACAACAAGTTTTTTTCTAACTCTAATTTCAGTGATGCAAAATCATCAATCGCTAATACGCCTTGCTCTAGCTCTTGTTCAAGCTCGCTCAGGCGCTGCTCAAACATTTGTATATTTTCTTGCGCTCTATCTATTTCATCTGTTACTGGAACGCGCATCATTTTCATGAGCGGCCAGCAGAGAAACGCTATCGCTAGCAGTGTTAATAGAATGACACTTGCCCAAAGTTCAATCATTTCTTTTTATCCAATAAATCTTTAATTCGCTGTTGATGCTCACTAGCTGCTTTACTCTGCAATGACTCTTGCGCCTTAGGCTCTGCTCGGTTTACGGCCCTTTTTTTGATCAGCAAGACCACTAGTAAAAAACCCAAACCCAATAACACAAAAGGACCATACCACAGCACATAGGTCAAAGAATTGACCGTCGGTTTGTAGAGGACAAACTCACCGTAGCGCTCAACCATAAATGCTTTAATTTGTTCTGTACTTTGTCCACTAATCACCATGCGGTGTAGCTCTGTACGCAAATCCAAAGCAATGGCTGAGTTTGAACCGGCCAAATTTTGATTTTGGCATTTTGGACAGCGTAACTCTTCACTTAATAGTGCAAACCTAGCGCGCTGCTCTTCAGAGTGAAACTCGAAGGTATCAATTGCTGCGAGCGCATTGACACTCATCAGCAGTAATCCTATTAAGAAACTTTTGAGTCTCATTGATTACTCCAGCCAAGCGCTTGCATTTTAACTTTCAAATCAGTCCAAACGCGGGCATTCACTTCACCTACATGGCGGTAGTGGATAATGCCTTGCTCATCGACAATGTAAGTTTCAGGCGCACCATAAACACCTAAATCAAGACCAAGCCCGCCCTTTTTATCATATATATTAAAGATATATGGATCCTGATAGCGCTTGAGCCACTGCTGTGCTTTAGCTCGGTCATCTTTATAATTGATCCCTATTATTTCAACCCCTTCACTAGCTGCTAGTTTATTCAAGTAGCTATGCTCTTGCTTGCAGGTAGGACACCAAGTCGCCCACACATTAACCAGGCGAATAGCGCCTTGCATATCTTTTTGAGAGTAACTCTTAGTTTCACTACTGACACTGGGTAAATCAAATTCAGGGAAACTCTTACCGATTTTTGCTGAAGGCAACTCGGTAGGATCCAGAGAGAGCCCTTTAACAAACAACACCCCTAATCCAATGCAAATAACAAAAGGGATAAACAGTAATATCCGACGCATAGTCATTCTTTCCTAAATCAGCTAGTCACAAATAAATTCACGCCCCGTGGAGCTGGGGATTAACCTTTTGATAAATTAAGCGACGCCTAACTTATCCCTACTAAGCGAAGCTCGTCACTTGAGCAGTCACCGTTTGTGGCTTTTTCTTGAGCCTATAACGCTTATCAAAAGCACTTAGTATGCCCGCAAACATCATCAGCAAGCCGCCTAACCAAATCCAGCGAATAAAAGGTTTATATTGCAATCTCACAGCCCAAGCACCACCTTCAAGTGGCTCACCCAAAGCGACAAAGATATCCAGGAAAATACCCGCATCGATATCTGCTTCAGTCATCACCGTACCGCGCGCGGGATAGAAGCGTTTTTCAGGGTGCATTTGCGCAAAAAACAAACCGTTTTTATAGACAGTAATAGTGCCTGTATCCGCGCTATAATTAGGTCCAGCTAACTGTTTAACCCCTTTAAATTCAAAACGGAAGTCAGACATTTCAACGCTGTCCCCCACTTGCATTCTGATGTCGCGCTCCTGCGAGTAAGTGGCGACTAACGCTACACCGACCAGTGCAACTAACACACCCAAATGCGCAAGCTGCATTGACCAGTAACTCAGTGGCAGTTTAGCCAGCCCAGTAAGCTTTGAGGTTCTATTTTTTACTCTACTGAAAGCATCTGCCAGCAGAGATATAAGCACCCAAAAGGCAAGTACTAGGGCAATGGTCGATTTTAATGCCATTTGCTCATTAAAGATGAAAGCGGCGCTAACCCCTAAAACAACGGCAATCAACATCGAGGGTATTAACTGTTTTAATAACGTCCTGACGCTGCTTCTTTTCCAGCGTAGCAACACGCCAATGCCCATAAAAAAGCTGAGAATCAAACTGAAAGGGACAAATAAAGCGTTAAAATAGGGAGGCCCCACCGATATTTTTCCCGCGCCCATAGCGTCGACGACTAGCGGATAAAGCGTGCCGATAAGGACCATGGCACAAATAATCACTAACACTAAATTATTGATCAATAACAGCGTCTCCCGCGAGCAAAGCTCGAAGTCAGATTCGCTTTTCACGTCATAAGCTTTGATCGCATACAAAAGTAGCGAGCCACCCACCGTGATTGCCAGCAATACTAGAATATATAAACCACGTTCGGGGTCTGCTGCGAATGAGTGGACTGAAGTCAGTACCCCTGAGCGCACTAAGAAAGTCCCCAATAAGCTCAGCGAGAAAGTAAAAATAGCGAGCAGTAGCGTCCAACTCTTAAACAATCCGCGTTTCTCTGTGACCGCCAACGAGTGAACCAGTGCCGTGCCCATCAACCAAGGCATAAAGGATGCATTTTCTACCGGGTCCCAAAACCACCAACCACCCCAGCCAAGTTCATAGTAAGCCCACCAGCTCCCCAAAGTGATACCTATGGTCAAGAAAGCCCAAGAGACATTGGTCCAAGGGCGTGTCCAACGCGACCAAGCAACATCGAGCTTACCGCTTAACAGCGCGGCAATAGCAAAGGCAAAAGCCACCGAAAAGCCGACATAACCCATGTACAGCAATGGCGGATGAATAATAAGCCCTATATCTTGCAGTAGCGGATTTAAATCGGCGCCTTCGAGCGGTGTGTTCACCAGCAAACGCTCAAACGGACTAGAGGTGATCAAAGTAAAGGAGGCAAAACCCACTGCAACCATACCCAACACCGATAAAACTCTGGCAACAATATCCAGCGGTAAACCTTCAGATTTAATCGCAACGGCAAATGTCCAACAGGTCAAGATAAAGACCCACAGCAACAGCGACCCCTCGTGACCGCCCCACACTGCACTGAGTTTAAAATGCATAGGCAGCGCACTATTAGAGTTACCCGCCACATATTTAACGCTGAAGTCATCGGTTGCAAAAGCATAGGCGAGGCATAAAATACTGATTAGCAAAAATAAAAATAGTGATTTAGCTAGAGGTTTTGCAAAACTCATCCAAAACACACTGCCGGTACTGGCACCGTACATAGGAATAACAGCTAAGAAAGCCGCCATCACTAACGCCAATATTAAGGCGTACTGACCTAATTCAGGGATCATTGTCCAGCTCCTTCAGTAGCGCTTTTAAGCTTATTCCCCTGTGCATCGACACCCGCCTTATTTAACGCATCTGTCACCTCAGGTGGCATGTATTTTTCATCGTGCTTAGCTAGTACTTCTACTGCTTGGAACACTCCATTCTTATCCAGAGCTCCCTGGGCTACGATACCTTGTCCCTCGCGAAATAGGTCAGGTAATATCCCCTCGTATACCACTGTCACTTGTTGAGCAAAATCAGTGATCGCAAATTGCGTCTTTAAACTATCAGGTGCTCTTTTAACACTCCCATCTACTACCATTCCCCCCGCGCGAATGCGGGCATTTGCAGGTGCTTCTCCATTGACAATTTGGCTAGGAGAGAAAAACAAACTGATATTTTGATTCAATGCAAACAACACTAAACTTACTGCCGCTACACCACCAAAGACGACAAACAGCACTAATACTAAACGTTTTTTTCTCTTGGGGGTCATTGACCTTTACTCTCATGTTGAAATTTTCTTGCCAGACTTTGCAGGGTATTTTTTAAAGAAAGCCAAGGGCTTACAATATTAATCAACAACACCAATATTGAAATACCAAAACTTAACCACACGTAGAAGCCATGCCCTCCCATGTGGATAAAATTCAACCAAGTATCAAATTGCATCTAATTCCCTTAATCTTCTAGCTTGTTGTGATCAGCTTTTTGACCCAACCGGCTCTTGTTTCGCGCCTTAGAATTTCATTGCGCAAACGCAGCATCATCGCAGTGGCAAAGAAACAGTAAAAACCTAACACCATAATTAATAGGGGTAACCACATTTCCATCGGCATCGCGGGTTTCTCTGTCAAGGTAAACGTCGCCGGCTGATGCAGGGTATTCCACCAATCAACAGAATATTTGATGATGGGGATATTCACTAAACCTACCAGTGATAATATGGCGGTGGCACGCGCAGCATTGGCGTTATTCTCCATCGCAGAGTACAGCGCTATCACCCCAAAATATAAAAACAGTAGGATCAGCATAGAAGTGAGTCTGGCATCCCATACCCACCATGAACCCCAAGTAGGTTTTCCCCAGATAGCGCCTGTTAGCAGTGCTATAAACGCCATAGACGCACCGATAGGCGCACAGGAATATGCCACCATATCCGCCACTTTCATTTTCCAAATAATGCCGACGGCTCCACTAAGTGCCATCGTTAGGTAAATCGATTGGGCCAAAATAGCGCTCGGGACATGAATATAAATAATTCTAAAACTGTTACCTTGCTGGTAATCCTCCGGGGCAAACAGCAGTGCCCAGATGATTCCTATCACCAACAGCGCAAGCGCAGCGCAGCCAAATATAGGTAACAGTTTGGCCGTTATTTGATAACAGTATTTAGGAGAGGCCAGCTGGTAAAACCACAGCGGCATGATTTGCTTCTTTGCCATAAATTTAACTACTCACAGACATTCTTAACGAGGCGGCGATAGCAAACGGCGCCAGCACCACACTCAGTATTAACATAGCACCCAGAATTGCTAAATGGGCAGTAACAGGCAGCCCCAAGGTTGCATTTTGTACAGCACTTGCCCCAAAAATTAGCACCGGAATATACAGGGGAATCACCAATAGTGAAATAAGAACACCACCTTTTTTAAGCCCAACGGTCAATGCTGAGGCAATAGCCCCTACCAATGACAAGGTAGGAGTCCCTATAAGCAAGGTTAACACTAACACCCCAATCGCCTGTGACGGTAAAAATAACATAACCGCTAACACCGGTGCGAGCAGTGCCAACGGCAGCCCGGTAGTCAACCAGTGGACAAATACTTTTGCTATAGCCATCATGTAACTGGATTCACTACTGAGCAATAACTGCTCTAAAGTGCCATCATCATAATCGGACTTAAACAAGCTATCCAGCGACAGTAACGCTGATAATAAAGCACATACCCAAAGCACACCGGGTGCCAACTGCGCTAAAAAATCAGCCGCTGGGCTAACCCCGAGAGGAAAGAGCGCAGCCACCATCACAAAAAACAGCAGTGGGTTTAAAAGATCCCCTCTGCGCCTAAAAGCTAGCAGTAAATCTCTATTAAGCTCTGCCCAAAAAGCATTCAACATATGTACAACTTCAAACCTATTCAATATAAAGAGTGCCCTGTGAAACGTCGCTTTTCATGTTACGACCAGAAAAACCGAGCAAAAAATCTGAGCTTAGTAATATAAAAACAGATGCACCATGCTGTTTCCTAACGTTACTTTCGCTCGTTAATATTGCGCTAATCTCTTAACAAACAACTAAATCTGTTATTAGCCCTGTTTTTTACGCTTAAGTTCCCCAATTATCTAAATTGAGCTGCTCAAGTGTTTCAATATCCAGATTTTGATGAGTGGTTAAAATGACCGCTCCGCCATGCTTTACATACTTGACTATTTGCTGTTCAAGTTTTTGCACACCATCCACATCAATCGCCGTAAATGGCTCGTCCAATATCCACACAGAGTGCGCAATATCAGCATCATTGAACATAAACAACCGCGCCAGATTCACTCGCCTTTTTTGCCCTGCTGATAATTGATGGCACTGTACATCTTCATAACCGAGTAAGCCGACATCGCTGAGTGCTTGCTCAATTAACTGAACATCGAGCTGGGGCTGAATCTTAGCATACCAAGTTAAGTTTTCGCGTGCGGTTAATGCCTGTTTCACGCTAACCGAGTGTCCTATGTATAACAGTGATCGATTAAAGGCATCTCTATCATTTGCTATTGACTCACCTAAAAATTCGACACTCCCTTCATAACCCTGATACAGCCCGCAGAGTATGCGCAGCAGTGAGGTTTTACCGCTGCCGTTTTTACCTTTAATATGTAATATCTGGCCGCTAGCGAGCTCCAACGATAAGTTTTCAAACAGTGTTCGTTCATCACGTTCACAGAATAAATCGCTTACTTTTAATAGCACTGGCGCCACTGAATACTCCACAGACACACATTCATTTGGATTCGATAAAAGACTAAAGTAGGATGTCTATAGTGCTAAAGAAGCTAACAGAGTCGACAGTCAGTATTTAACTTAAATTATTTACTTCACTGCCGATAGCTAAACTAACCAATTACCATTTTTTCGCCGCTAGTATAAACCCTTATGGCGCTAAGTAGCATTGCTATAGATCAGTTTTTTAATTAAATGACACAAAGCGAGGTTTTTCTCGCTTAATCGGTAAGGCGCTAGCAATAACTTAAAGATACAAACATTATTAAACCCTGCTATCAGCCGAGCAGAAGGTGACTTCAGCGCTTTCTCTGGTGAGTATTTGAGTTTAGTTTTTTTCAAACGACGACATGCTCATTATCCTAACGAGTTAGATCTCATCCTAAACACAATATCTGTGGATGTTAAAAAAAGGGTACGGGCTGATTATTACCAACAACGGCCGCTGTATTATTATTAACTACTGTGCTTAATCGTACTCAGGCCAGTACAGCATGTGCACCCGGCGATGGTTTTGAATACTAATTAATACATGCTATATATTTAGTTTAAGGAATGATTATGGACGCCCTGGCGACAGTTCAAGCTAAGATTATCGATACGACAGGCACGCATTCGAAAGTATCTATCGAAGCTGTTTTACCCGCAGGCAAGGCGCAAAAAGCAACAGTGACTCAAGTCAGCCCAGATCCCGCAGCGCCAAACACCCATAAAATAAAACTTGAAGTTAATAATACCAGTATCCAGATAAGCGCCAAATTTCCTGAGAAACCTCCCGAGCAAGGTAGCAGTATCACGCTACAGCGTTCAACAGCTGGAAAAATTCAAATTAGCCTTAGCAATGCGCCTAAAGTCGATTCATCGCCATCTAATTCAGCCACCCCAATCGCTAAACCACTGGTTAGTCAAAGCAGCAATGGCAATACTGTGTTAAGGGCCCCCGTTGTGATCAACGCCAGCGGCAGTGCGCTGGCACAAATCGAGCGTGCCTTACCCAGCGGCAAAAGCGTGCCCGCACAAGTGATTCCCCCAACGACCGCTCAGAGCCACCATTCGAGCGTAACAAATACAATCACGCAGCCCTCAAATAACAATAGCACTTTAAACCAGCACCCTCAAAGTAGCGTTAATCAGCCTAGCAATGGATTATTAAACGCTACACCTAGTGTCAACCAGCCTTCACAGCTAGCCCAGTCTCCCCCCACCCAATCGTCGCTACCACAGCCAATATCCCCGCGAGCAATTCAAGACCAGTCAGCTGGAAAACTTGCAAACGCAGCCTACAGTCGACCGCTACCTTTAATTCCCGCCGCGACTCAACCTCCGGTAACCACAACAGTGCAAACTGCAGCCAACCCCGCTACCTCCAACACGGGAATAGCCGGCAGTCCAGTTGCATCTAACTCTGGCGCAACGGCTGGCGCCACTGCCAGTAGCAATATTAATGCAAGTGCGCCTTTACTCACTAACTCAGCACCGGCCAACAATCCAGCATCAACCACCCCCGCGACCTCTACAGCTAATGCTCTGTCAGTGACAACGCCCGCAACGCTCAATCTAAATACTCCGTCACAACTTACGGCAACCAACGCGCCCCTAGCGAATATTGCGACAACCGTCGCGGGTGCCATTCAATACCCCAGTCCGTTGCCAGCAGCCTCCCCTGCAGCATCTGCGTCTCATTCTGCGACCGGCCAAAACACGCCGATAGCAGCGCACAACAACGCTGCTTTACCACAACCAGTGTCGAGCGCCCTACCCACCACCGCCGTAACCGCTAACAACCCGCAAACAGCTGCAGCCACTTTGCCAGCTTCTACTCCCACCAGTCACAACGCAGCCACACTGGCGCAAAACAATAGCGCACTACCACAAACAGCGCCGATAACTTCACCTACGGTAGCTGCGACTGGAAACATCACTCAAACATCGATACAAAATAACAGCGCGCAACCGTCAACAACAGCAATGCCCACTGTTGCCGCAGCTGTCAACAACGCGCACACACCGATACAAAATAACAGTTTGCTAGCGCAACAAGCTGCGACAACCACTCCCGCGCGCCCTATAACAGCGAATAATCTACAGCCTGCAGCCATTAGCACCGCAGCAAATGCGCCTCAAACATCACCTCCTCCTGCTGCGACTGCAGTGGTACAAAACCCGCAAGCGGGTAATAGTGGAGCAAAAACCACAGCGACGCAGGCCTCATCGCCCCCTACACCGACTCCGACACCCGCATTGGCACCCGCGAACCAGGCTTTAGCCAATGCCCCCCTGCCAAACGCACCGGGCTCACCGAACTCAAGCCAAACCCCAAACACTTTGTCCTCAGCGTCCGCGCCAAGCAATACAGCCGCTCCAACCAATCTGCAGCTACAGGGGATTACCCCTAAAACGGCAGCAATAAAAGTAGCGGTTGCCGGACAAATCATTTCTCTGCAGGCTCCCGCTAATTTACCGCCACTGCAAAATTTACAAATAACCCGTAGTGAGGGCCTTCAAGCAAATATTTCTTGGCAGCAACCAAGTCAAGTAAACACCGCCCTGGCGACTAACTTTTCGCTTAGCCCTAGGCAAGTACTACTAGTTGATCAAAGTTTAAAACAGGCGTTACCCCAACAAATACCTATCGCTGAAGGCATTAACCAGCTAGTGGCTCAAACTCAACAAATCGCTAACAATGCCGCCAGCCAAGTCCCAGTGGATAAAATAGCCCTAACTATTATGAAGCTCTTCGGGGTTAAGCCTGGCACCAGTAGTGCCAGTGACAACATTAAGCGTAATGTTCAACAAGGGGGAATGTTTAGTGAAAGCAAAATACTCAACCAACCCAGCTCAACCCAGGGAGACATGAAAAACTTCCTCGCTAAGCTCAACCACTTTGCAGAGCAGCTTCCGAGCGAACAAAAAGAGCTGTTACAAAGTACTAGCGAGAGAATGTTAGCCAGAATCACCAGCAATCAATTAACCCACGTACAGCAACAACACGCTAAAGCCGATATTAGTAACGAGCGCAGTTTTCAAATAGATATTCCAGTACAGCACAATGAGAAGCTGGAGAATGTTGAAATGGAAATAAAACAGCGTAAACATCAAAACAGTGACGGTGAACAAATTTCAGTTTGGAGTGTTAAGTTGCATTTTGACTTAGAAGAGCGCGGAGAAGTCGATGCTGAAGTTGCATTTAACCCCAGTGACAGTACTATTTCAACCACCTTTTTATGCTCCCATTTGGCGACGGTACAAGCGTTAAATCGAAAAATGGATGGCTTTAGAGAGCAGTTATCACAGCAGGGGTTTGACATCCAGACGCTGCATTGCACTCAAGGTTCACAAGTGGCAGCTGCTAATAATCACGTCAGCAAACGCATCATAGATATTAGAACATGATAAAAGATACTCAAAAACCCGATTCAGCGGTCGCTCTAAAATACGATATTAACACCGGCGGTGTGCCAAAAATTGTCGCTAAAGGCCATGGACTAATCGCCGAAAAAATCATTGAGCTGGCCGAACAGAATGAAGTACATATTCACGAAAACCCCGAGCTTCTCGAAGTCTTAATTCGATTAGAAGTTGGCGATGAAATACCAGAAGCGCTATATCGCGCCATTGCTGAAGTCATCGCATTTACTTACGGTCTTAAAACAAAATAATGGCTAAACAACGCTGGCAATAGCTTTCTTTTAAAAGGCACAGTCTGTCATTAGAGTGAAGTGTAAGAACTAGCCGAACCCGTTGTTTCACCCATTACCGAGCAGAGGCTTTGATTTTACACCTCTGCAATATAGAGTTACTTTTCCATTTCGCTATTCAGTGCAACTTCTATTTCCGCTTCTGAGAGAGTATCCAGTTGCTCTGTCCATTTTAAATCTATCGCCTGCATGGTTGCATCATGCTCTAACCGCAACTGGCGGCGCAATTTGGCGGCGACATAACGCGCCTTATCTTTTGGCGAATTCAGTAATAACTGCGGGATTTGTACAGGCCGTCCATCATCGCCCACCGCCACCATGGTAAAGTAGCAGCTGTTGGTATGGCGTGTCTCTTTGGATAGAATATTTTCAGCAACAACTTTTATGCCTACTTCCATGGTAGAGCGTCCGACGTAGTTAACCTGCGCATAAAAATTTAACAATTCACCGACTTTGACCGGTTTTTTAAACTTCACCTGATCCACTGATAAAGTCACCGCATAGTGATGAGAGTAATGAGCCGCACAAGCATAGGCGACTTGATCTAACATTTTTAAGATAGAACCCCCGTGAATATTACCACTAAAATTCGCCATTTCAGGGGTCATTAACATGGTCATGATTAAAGGTTCTGCAAGTTGCTGCTCTCTTGGCTCATCCATAACTCTCTCTCTTTATCATTATTATAGGTATTTTTAAGGTTTCACAGTCCAGAGAGCCTCGTCAGCCTTTTACCCAAACCAAGCTTTTGAGCAACTCCTAAGTCCATAGCGTTAATTTCACACTAGAGCTGGCCATTAACTGTAGCACTGAGGGCTAGAATAATCCCAGACTTATGCAATTTTTAATCTCATTGCAAACATACAACAAAAGACTTATTTTTCATAAGGTTATTTTTCTGGAAAAATATAGCTGGCCATTTCAACGTTTCGTAAATAATGACTCAAAAACGCAAAATATATGCCTAAAACAAATATGCACATATTTTCATATTTGTTGTACTTACCAACAATGATACTTTAATTAAAAAATGCACTGCACATTTTCCTAATATGCACTGTATTTCATATTATAATAATAGGTAAGTGTATGGACGCGACATCCGTAGAAACCGAGCAACAAATTCAAGTCATCATCGACAATCTGAAACACAAACCCGGTGCTTTACTGCCCATTTTGCACCAAGTGCAAGCCGATTTTGATTACATCCCGCCAATCGCTATAGACCTTATTGCTAAAGCGTTGCTACAAACCAGTGCAGAAATCCACGGAGTGATTAGCTTTTATCGTCACTTTCACACCCAAAAGGATAGCACTCACCGCGTTGAAATCTGTCGCGCTGAAGCTTGTCAAGCGAGAGGCGCAAGAGAGCTAGAAGCTTACGCTAAAAAAAGTTTAGGGGTTGAATATCACCAGAGCACCAGTGATAGAAACATCACTTTAGACCCCGTTTACTGCTTAGGCAACTGTAGTTGCGGTCCAAACATACGTATTGCTGACAATATTATAGGACGTGTTGACCAGCAAAAATTTGATCTTGTGATTGATCAATTAAGCACTACTAATCTACAAATCCAATAGGTATCTATCATGACCACAACCCTTTATTTGCCGAGAGATACCACGACTTTGTCACTAGACGGTGAGCGCGTTGCTAGCAACCTCTTAAAGAGCGCAGCACAGCGCAGCAAAAAAGTAGCATTAGTACGCAATGGATCACGCGGCATGTTCTTTTTAGAACCATTGCTGGAAGTGCAAACAGAGCGGGGCCGGATTGCTTTTGGCCCTGTCACTCCCGATGATGTTGAAAGCCTCTTTGATGCGGATTTTTCTAATCCTCAATTTGGTATTGACAGTGTTTGCAATCACCCTTTGTATTTGGGATTGACAGAAGAGATTCCCTATCTTAAAAATCAGCAGCGCTTAAGCTTTGCCCGCGCTGGCGTGATTGACCCAACCGATATTGACGACTACATTAACCACCGCGGCTTTGTCGGCTTAAATAAAGCCTTACAGAGCACCGGACAACAATTAGTCGATGAGATAAAAACCTCGGGGCTGCGCGGTCGAGGAGGAGCGGCATTCCCAACCGGTATTAAGTGGCAAACCGTATTAGATTGCCCCGCTTCACAAAAATACATTGTGTGTAATGCCGATGAAGGCGATTCTGGGACTTTTGCCGATAGATTATTAATGGAAGCAGACCCTTTCTCATTAATAGAAGGCATGACTATTTCTGCACTAGCCGTCGGCGCTTCCCAAGGCTATATTTACTTGCGCTCTGAATATCCACAGGCAAAAATTATCCTCGATCAGGCGATAGCAAGCGCTTACGCCAAACACTATTTAGGAGATAATATTTGTGGCTCGATGCATCATTTTCACTTGGAAGTACGTTTAGGCGCGGGCGCTTATATCTGCGGAGAGGAAACCTCACTATTAGAAAGCTTGGAAGGGAAACGCGGGCTGGTACGCGCCAAACCTCCACTACCTGCTATCGAGGGCCTTTTTGGGCAACCAACCGTAGTCAATAACGTCCTCTCTTTAGCTGCTGTGCCCCATATTATCGCCGATGGCGGCGAAGTGTATGCCAACTACGGTCAGGGACGCTCCAAAGGTACCTTACCCTTTCAGATTGCTGGTAATGTCAATAACGGCGGTTTAGTTGAACTAGCCTTTGGCATCACACTCCAAGAGTTACTAGATCAGTACGCTGACGGGACCGCCTCTGGGCGAAAAATGCACAGCATTCAAGTCGGGGGCCCGCTCGGTGCATACTTAACAGAGCAACAGTGGAACACTCCATTGGATTATGAAGCTTTTGCGCAGATAGGCGCGGTATTAGGTCACGGCGGCATTGTGGTTTTTGATGACAGTGTCGATCTGGCGGAACAAGCACGCTTCTCAATGGAATTTTGTGTCGAAGAATCCTGCGGTAAATGCACACCTTGTCGCATAGGCTCAGTACGCGGCACCGAAGTGATCGATAAAATCCGAGCAAACCAAAATCTAGCGGCCAATTTTGAGCTGTTAGATGATCTGTGTGAAACCATGACCGATATGTCCCTGTGCGCCATGGGTGGCATGACTCCTTTCCCCGTTAAAAGTGCGATGAACGCTTACCGGGCAACACTTGATGAAGAAGCAACAGCTCATCAGGAGGCATTAAAATGTTAGAATATTTTGATCCAATTAAAGACTTAGGCACTAAAGCTATCCTGAGTGAAACAATGATTGCTCTGGAAGTTGACGGGGTCAGCATCAGCGTGCCTGAGGGAACATCCGTATTACGTGCTGCGGCATTACTGGATATCAACATCCCCAAGCTATGCGCTACTGACAGCCTAGATGCCTTTGGTTCCTGCAGGTTGTGTGCCGTGCAAATTGAAGGACGCCGTGGCTATCCAGCCTCTTGTACCACCCCTGTTAGCGAGGGGATGCAAGTCACCACGCAAACCAAAAAGCTGGCAAAACTGCGCCGCAACGTGATGGAGTTGTACATCTCTGATCACCCGCTAGATTGTTTAACTTGCCCAGCCAATGGCGACTGCGAGCTACAAGATATGGCCGGTGCAGTCGGCTTGCGCGAAGTGCGTTACGGCTTTGAAGGTGAAAACCATTTAAGCGCAGAAAAAGACCACTCCAACCCCTATTTTAGCTTTGACCCTAGTAAATGCATAGTTTGTTCACGCTGTGTGCGCGCCTGTGAGGAAGTACAAGGTACATTCGCACTGACTATCGATGGTCGCGGTTTTGATTCAAAAGTAGCCGCGGGCAAAGATCAAGATTTTATCGACTCCGACTGTGTCTCCTGCGGTGCCTGCGTGCAAGCTTGCCCGACGTCGACACTGATGGAAAAGAGTGTGATCGATAGTGGCCAACCGGAACACAGTGTCGTCACTACTTGTGCCTATTGCGGTGTCGGTTGCTCCTTTGAAGCGCAGATGAAAGGCGACCAAGTCATTCGTATGGTGCCCTATAAAGGCGGCGAGGCCAATCAGGGACACTCTTGTGTCAAAGGTCGATTTGCCTTTGGTTACGCCACCCATAAAGATCGCATTAAAGAACCAATGATACGCGATAGCATCGACCAGCCATGGCGAGCAGTTAGCTGGGAGGACGCTTTTAGTTTTGCCGCGGATAAGATCAAAAAAATTCAAGCGCAACACGGTCGTGAAAGCGTTGGTGGCATTACTTCATCACGCTGTACCAATGAGGAGACCTTTTTAGTACAAAAACTGATTCGCAGTGCCTTTGGCAATAACAATACCGATACTTGTGCTCGTGTCTGCCACAGCCCGACCGGATTTGGTTTAAAAACCACTCTGGGAGAATCTGCCGGTACTCAAACCTTTGAATCGATTAGGCAAGCCGATAGCATTGTAGTGATTGGTGCCAATCCGACTGATGCACATCCGGTCTTTGGCTCACTGATGCGTAGACGACTACGTGAAGGTGCCAGTTTAATTGTTATCGATCCACGTGAAATTGATTTATTAAAAACCCCACACTTAAATCAGGCAATACATTTACAGTTGCGTCCAGGTACTAACGTATCGCTGATTAACGCGCTGGCAAACGTTATCGTCAATGAAAACCTGCTCGACACCGACTTTATCGCCGAACGCTGTGACACTGCAGCGTTTAATACATGGAAAGACTTCATCAGCCAAGCTGAAAACTCACCTGAAACCAGTGAAACTATTACCGGGGTCAGTGCTGAAAAAGTCCGGGAAGCAGCCAGAGTGTATGCAAAAGCGGCTAACGGAGCCATTTTCTATGGCTTAGGTGTTACCGAACACTCTCAGGGCTCCACCATGGTAATGGGCATTGCCAATTTAGCGTTAGCGACCGGCAATTTAGGCCGAGAAGGCGTTGGAGTTAACCCGTTGCGCGGTCAAAACAACGTGCAGGGGTCATGTGATATGGGGTCCTTCCCGCACGAACTACCCGGCTATCAACACGTTTCTGACAAAAGCGTGCGCGATAAATTTGAAGCCGTCTGGAAAGTAAAAATAGATCATGAGCCAGGCCTGCGTATTCCGAACATGTTTGATGCCGCCATCAATGGCAATTTTAAAGGCATGTACGTGCAAGGCGAAGACATTGCTCAATCAGACCCTAATACGCAACACGTAGAGAAAGCGCTGCGCTCACTTGACTGCTTGATAGTGCAAGATATCTTCTTGAATGAAACAGCAAAATTTGCCCATGTCTTACTACCGGGTTCTACTTTCCTTGAAAAGGATGGCACTTTCACCAATGCCGAACGACGTATCAACCGCGTACGCAAAGTGATGCCGCCGATTGCCGGCCTCGCCGACTGGGAAGTCACCCTTGGTTTGTCAAAAGCGCTCGGCTATGAAATGCACTATGATCATCCCAGTGAAATTATGGATGAGATAGCGCTGCTGACGCCTTCCTTCACCGGCGTGAACTACGACAAGCTGGAAGAGCTAGGCAGTATTCAGTGGCCCTGTAATGATGAGCATCCACTGGGCACCCCCACCATGCACGTCACGGATTTCCCGATTGGTAAAGGTAACTTTGCCCTGACAACCTTTATTCCAACCCAAGAACGCAGCACTAGACGCTTGCCGTTACTACTGACTACCGGGCGCATATTATCCCAGTACAATGTGGGAGCGCAGACTAGACGCACCGACAATATGGCGTGGCACAGTGAAGATGTACTAGAGTTGCATCCACACGATGCTCAAGAGCGAGGTATCAAAGAGGGAGATTGGTTGGGTATTACCAGCCGTGCCGGTAATACCGTACTGCGCGCCAAAATCAGTGAGCGCATGCAACCAGGCGTGGTCTACACGACATTCCATCATCCCGGCAGCGGCGCAAACGTGATCACCACCGATAACTCCGACTGGGCAACCAACTGTCCTGAGTACAAAGTCACTGCGGTGCAAGTTGAAAAAGTATCGCAACCTTCTAGCTGGCAAAAAGCCTTTCAAATCAGCGATAAAAAACAGCAAAAAATGTTGCGCGACCCACAGCAGATGGATGCCAGTGAATGACCATTTCCAACCCTGAGCACACTGCGAGTATTGGCTATATTCAAGTCAAAACTCAGCAGTGGCACAATCATCAACTGCAGCAACTTGATGACCAGGTCATTGAGGAGGTGCCAGTTGCGCTGGTTTACAATGGTATTACGCAAGCTGTCATGATGGCGACACCTTGTGAGCTAATCGATTTCGCTGTGGGCTTTAGCCTCAGCGAGGCGATTGTTGATAACATTGCGCAGATTTACGACATTGAGGTACTTGAACAGACCAACGGCTACGCAATTAATTTACAAATCAGCGGTGAAAAAAACCGCGCACTGAAAACCTATCGCCGCAACATGACCGGTAACAGCGGTTGTGGGCTGTGCGGTGTAGATTCGTTAAAAGCGGCGCTAAAGACGGCAAAAACACTATCTAAAAGAGCGCTGCCAACCCCCGCTGCCATTGAGAAAGCGATAAGTTCGCTGAACTCGTGGCAATTGCTGCAACAATATACTGGCGCTTGTCACAGCGCTGTATGGTGCAATTTGCAAGGTGATAAAATTCTATTGCGTGAAGATGTCGGCAGGCACAATGCGCTAGATAAACTCGTCGGCGCGGTACATAGTGCAAAGCTGGATACAGGCTCAGGTTTTGTATTGATATCCAGCCGTGCGAGCTATGAGATGATCCACAAAACCAGTTTTCTTGGCAGCGCCAATTTAGTGGCCGTATCAGCTCCTACTTCACTGGCGATTAACCAAGCTAAGTCACTTAACATTAATTTAATAGGTTTTGCGCGCAGCGGTAAATACAACGTATATCACCAAAGCCTGTGAGCAACTTTATATTTAGAAGAGATTAAACAATGAGAACTCCCAATGAGCAGTTGATTCACATGGCCAACCAAATCGCAGAAAACAACCTACAAGGGGGCGCTGAACGTGCCGCTAAGATCACTTGTACGCACATTCAAAAATTTTGGGCACGCTCGATGAAAGAGGATATCATGCAACATTTAAAAGCGGGCGGCCAAGGCCTATCTGATGTATCTATCGCGGCGATAAAAATGATTTAAGTCCATAAAACTATTTTTTATTTATCCCGCTTAATTCATCGTTATTAAAAAAAGTTATATATACTATAAACTAAGAGGATATTATTAAGAGGTAGATGGATTGAAAATACTGGATAATTCAAGTGCGGGGTTAAATAAACAAATACTACTCGTCACTTTATCGCCACTGGTTTTATTGTCTATAGTATTAACTCTCTACTTCTTCTGGAACAAAAGTGTTGACACGCAAAATATGTTCCTGCAACAAGGCAATACCATTGCCAAAATACTCTCCGTTGAAGCGAGAGCGGCATTTGCCAGTAACGACAAAGCCAAAATGGCTAAGCTTAGCCAAGCGCCTTTAACCTTGCCCAATGTTGCCGACATCATATTTTTGGATACACGTTATAAAGTAGTACATCGCTCCAAAAGCTTTCCACTGGACATCAAAGCGTCATCAGCTGCTATCTATAGTAGTGCAGGATATTGTTATTTTGTGCAGTCTGTCAGCGCACAAACGCAAACCAATTCACTGTTTTTGAATGAAAACAAAAACAACGCGGCCTCAGCAGTAAACGGCTGGATGATTGTGATGCTTGAGGAAAAGAGCATCACCGAGCGCAACCAGCAGTTTTTCATCAAAGCAGGACTGGTGATTGCATTGATGTTACTGATCGCTTTTGTCTTCGCCAGCCGTTTTGCGCGCCAGATCATGATTCCAATTTCGGAGATAACCTCAGTAGTCGATGCTTTTCAAAAAGGAAATTTCGACGCAAGAGCCCGTAAATCTCATGTCGGTAAACTGAATGTGCTCGCCAACGGTATTAATCGCATGGCGATGCGCATTAAAGTATCAACTACCGATATGGAAACCCGAGTGGATAGCGCAACCAGACGTTTACAATCGGCGATGCACCATCTCGAGCAACAGAATGAAACCCTTGAGCAAACCAAAGAGAAAGAAGTTGAAGCGAACCAGGCAAAGGATCAATTTCTCGCGCGCATGAGTCACGAATTACGCACCCCACTGACCTCCGTTTTGGGCTTTTCGAAAATATTACAAGAAACAAAAATCACCAATGAGCAAGTAGAACCGATACGTATCATTAATCACACCTCTCAGTTACTGCTGTCAATTGTCGATGACATATTGGATTACTCTAAACTGCAAAAAAATGCCATCACTTTAGAGCGAATTGATTTCAATTTAGAGACGGCCATATTAGACATTTTAGAAATGCAAGCACCGATGGCTCATTCAAAGGGCCTTGAGCTCTCGTTGGTGAGTGGTAACGGGCGCTCTTTTGATGTCAAAGGCGACCCCACACGCTTTAAACAAATCATTACTAACCTGGTCTCCAACGCCATTAAATTTACCGATAAAGGCGCCGTTGCTATCAGCGCTGACATTCAACATATTAGCTCACATCAATCGCTGATTATTATCAGTGTTACCGATACCGGTATCGGTATTTCAAATGAGCAATTAAATAAACTCTTTAAAGCATTTGTACAGGCGGACACTTCCATTACTCGCCGCTTTGGCGGCTCTGGGCTCGGCTTAGTCATCGCCAAAACGTTAACTAAATTAATGGGCGGTAAGCTAGAAATTTACTCGAAAATTGGCAGTGGTACTAACGTCACTTTACAAATTCCGACCTTGAGCAATACTCAGTTGCTAAAAGAGAGCGACCCCCAGCAAAACCGCTACCCTGAAACCGTACTGTTATTTGATGACAATCAGCACACTAGACGCTCTATTGCTTTAATGTTGGCTCGCAAGAAACACAATTATAAATCGGCCTCGAGTGTCAGTGACTTGCTAGAATTGATGCCAAATTACCGTCATTTAGTCATAGGAATAAAATCCACTGATCTTAAAAACCACTTATTAAATCAAGTGCTACCGCTACTCAATGAGACTCATAAAACGATTACCCTAGCAATACCCAACAGCCACCCTCTACCTGATCTTCCTCACCACATCAGCGTCATTAATAAACCTATACGACCTGAAGCTTTATACGCCAATGAAGAGCGTGATGAGGCCGATGCTGATTGTGATCCTGAGCAGCCAGTCATCGATGAACCCATTTGTGCCGTCGTTGCTGAAGATAATATTTTTAATCAAATTCTAATTGGAAAGATATTAGAGAAACACCAAATAAAGACCCATATTGCCTCCAACGGTAAAGAAGCTTTAGAGTTAATTGCTCAGTATCAACCTGATATTGCAATTATTGATATTCATATGCCAGTCATGGACGGTTTTGAAGCGACGCGTATACTAAGATCTGAAAGTAAAATACCTATCATCTCACTGACCGCCAATATTATAGAACAAGATCACCAAAAAATTACCCATGCAGGCAGCAACGCTATTGTTTTAAAACCGATTAATGATATCGAGCTAATTTCAACCATTAGAAAACTAACCGCTGGCGCTATCCAGAAAAAACGCACTCAAAAGCTTCAGAACAAACCATTCGAGCGCGTCGACAAAATTCAAGAGGCCTCTAGTGCATTACATTTAGGCACGAATATCGCCGACTATGATTTAGATCAAAGCGTCTTAAATGATGAATTATTACGCCTATTAGCACTTTTACAACAACATTTCTCGGCATCTGACATTATGCAAATGCGTGAGATTGCTCACCAGCTAGTAGGCCTTGCAGGTTTGTATGAGCTGCCCGAGGTTGAACTGACAACTTTAGAGCTACAGAATATGCTGAGAGAAAATAAGACCCGTCAAATTTGGACCTGTCTGCACCGATTAATACGCATTGTTGATAGTCATGAAGAACTGATATTGGAGGAATAACCAAAGTGCAGGTAAAGATTGCTAGTCATTATAATAGCGAGTAAACGCAGCAAAGGACTGCGTAGTTTCCCTCTAAATCGGCCACGCCAATTCATCTCTACTCTAATGATTTAGCTGCGCTAATTCATCTCGACCCTAATGATTTAGCTGCGCTAATTCATCTCGACTAAAACTCTTTGTAGACGGGGGTGTCGGCGATTAGTTTTTCAAGTTTTGTTTGAATTAAACGTATTTGCGCAAGTCCCGCTTGGTTATAACGCTTTGCGCTTGCACTGAAACCAATCTGACCACCTGCTTCGGCAAGTAATTCTAGCTGGTTGCACTCAAGCCGAAGGTCATTTAATTCAGGGTCTCCTGGAATCGCATGACCAATAAACACTAACCACTTCAGCTCTGTTAGTCGACCCGCAAGTAGATCACTCAATATGGCCAGTGCCTGTAATCTGGATACACTGTAAACTGGCGGGCGCCCAAAGTACATCGCCGCAGCCAGCGCACAGAGAATAGTGCAAGTAACCGCAAAGATTAACAGAAACTCACTCACGCCCGCTCGCCCATCATTTGTGCAAGTACTTTTACTTCTTCTTTAACCGCTTGCGCATGCTTCATTTCTAATGACATGATGTCCTTAGTGAAAATTTTACGCTGCTTTTTATCCAGCGCTTTCCAGTCCTTTAGCTTAGGGATGTGTTTGGTTTTTTCAAACACTTCCTGCATAACCGGAAAGCTACTTTCAGGCAAATTTGGCTTTAATTGATCCACTAACATTTTCAAGCGAATACTCGCTTCAACCACTTCTATTTGCTCACTCGCCAAGGCTTTAACAATAATATTAATACTACTTGTCACGTACTCCTGACGCTCGTCATGCTCTTTCAAATGCTGTTCGACAATCGCTTGTTGCGCCTTTTTCTGGTCATTTTGTGTTTTAAAATGACGGTAAATATAAACACTGAGCGCAACGATAAACAGACAGCCAGTAAATATTGCAAAATAGATCATAAGGAATAATGCCTAAAGATAAAAAGCAGAATTATACCTAGTAAAAGAGAGTTTGCACTAACCATTTCTTGTTTCTAATGGCTACCTGCCATCACATCTGATCACCTGCTTAGCATCTCAATCTAAATACTCCTAGCTCACTTAACATTAGCATTAGGCGGCTTTTTCGTTTTTAATGGCTGTACTTAATTTGATAAAAAACGGCGAGTAGCCTGTTAGTCGAAAATGATCGTCATCAGAACCACCAGATCCAAGTTAACTTGCTGCTTTTTAGGCGCTAGTTCGCTATTTAGATAACAAGGTATTTGACCGGTTTCGCGGCGAGGCTAATCCATTGGGAGCACAAATGTTTGATAAAAAGAAACTTAAAGCACTGCAAGGCACATTTTTATTAGAGTACCCGCAGGGCTTTGACGACCCCAAAATGCAAGCGATAGCCAAGAAACACCCGATTGCAAAAATGACTGATTTTGCCCGCGAGAACTTCAGTCAATCCGCTGCGGGAAATGTGCATGAATGCGCGCAAAACATGCAAAAAATCATCTCGCGATCCTCGATGATCTCAATGTTTGAGAAACCTAAATTCAAAGGTTTAATCAATATCTTAAACGAATACGACAAAGCTTATTTGGTGGATTCGCTACTGGAGTTTTTGCATGGCAATCAACAGCGTGGGTTTGAGGGCTTTATGCACATACTAGCGATGGAGAAACTGGCAAAATGGAGCTTATTGACTATTATCCCCGCTTATTACCACCCTAGCAGTGAAATATTTATAAAACCAACAACCGCGAAAAACATTCTGAAATATTTTGAAACAACTGAAATCATCTATAAACCCACTCCGAGCTGGGCGTTTTACCAGCGTTATAGAGAGCTAATCAATCAAGCTAAAGAGCAAGTCCCAGCCTCTTTAAGCCCTAACAACCCAGCTTTTTGCGGTTTTTTAATGATGACAACTAAACCCTAAAACCCATAGAGGCGTGCGGGGTTATCAACAAATAGCTTCTGGCGGTTTTCAACAGAGCCAGCCCAATCGTTCACCAAATCTAATAGATGCACATCGCAGGGATAATTCTCTGCTGATGTCGACATTAAATGCGGCCAATTAGTCCCCCATATTACGCGATCAGGCGCATACTCAATGAGTTTTTTGGCTAACGGCGCCACATCACTAAAACTGGGAAAGCCCACTTTTGAAGTTTCATAACAAGCCGCTATTTTCACATAGCAATTACCTTTATCAATAAGTCTTAATAAAGTACTAAACTCTATGCTCTCCACTTTTACAGGTGCTAAAAACTTACCTATATGATCGATAACATAATTGCCTTGTATTTGATTAAGTAGCTCAAAGTTGTCAATAATTTCTGCGCCATCAAACTGTACAATTAAACTCCAATCAAAGGGATATACTCGCCGATTGACTTGCAACATCTGATCAAGGCCTACTGCACCTTGTCCAAGGTTCATAATACGCGCTGCTCTTACCCCAAGATCCGTCATCCACTGTAATTCCGAATCAGTGATAGAGCCATCTACTGCAACCACAGCTCGGGCTTTATTGCCGTAGTGCTCAAGTACTTCCAAGGTGCAACGGTTATCACGCTGATAACTATTACCTTGGGTTACCACTAAACGTTCAATGCCTAGCCACTGCTTTAGCTGATCGTAGTGAGAAATCAACGCATCAGCAGGAGCGGCCGGCCCCCCTGGTTGACCACTGTATTTGCTGCTGTCAAAAAAATGCATGTGACAATCAATAGCACCACTGGGCAGCGCTATCTTGGGCGCTCTGCCGGTTAACGATCTAAACATTATTTAAATTTCCACTGAGAATATAACAAAAGCCCTGGTGTGCAATCACCGAACCCAATTTTGCACCCAATGACTCGAGCCCTAGCACGCCCCTCGTTTTTTAGAGACTATCTTTTCGTAATCACGCCCACACAATGGGACACAATAGGCGCTTAAAAACGTGGAAAAGTAACGAGAGATGAGATCATTTCGCCATAGCATGCAACATTTGGATTTTTAGCGTCGAGCAACACCCTTGAGCATTTTTTGGATTATAATTGATGGGTACCAAAAACAGGCAGCCCTCTGTTTTGAATGCCTTTAATACCATCGAGCAGTACTTCTAAGTCTGGTCTAAAAGAGGCCGCATTACTAATACTCATCGCCTGAATTTTCTGTTCTAGGTTAATCAAAAATACGCCAGGCTCAGAAAAGATCGTACCATCGGCATGAACAGACGCCCAAAGACCTAAAGTTTTAATAGATTGCGGCGACAGTCCGTAGGCGATAGGAAAACTCCATTGATGCTGTTCAATATCCAGCTGCACCTTTTCAATAGGATCGGCACAAACAACTATCACATTGACATTTAATTGCTGCAGGGATCCAGCCAAGCTTTGCAATTTATTTAAGTAAGTTTTACAGCGCGGACAATGGTTGCCGCGATAGACCACAATCAGCTCCCAGGCCTTGTTCTGTTGACCAAGAATATAGCGCTCGCCATTGACTAGGGACAACTCTAATGCGGGTATTACTGTGCTAGGGGTTAATTTTTCACTCATATAATCACCTATATCTAATCCTTAATGGGGTAGTCGATACACCCAAGCTCTGCAGCTTTTAGTAACCATCTACCAATGATTTAAAACGCAAAATATTTTCACTTTAAGAAATTTATTGACTGCCACTGCTTGGCCGCGATCACGCCACCGGGATACTGGATTACTTGCCCTGCCACTTTATGCCCCAAAATGGCGGCATTTATCAGGCTTGCTCCTAACAATTTCGCCCCTAGAAATCCGGCACAAAAGGAATCACCAGCGCCCGTTGTATCCACAGCTTCAATTTTGACAGGTGTAGCAACATCCACTTGTTGCTGCACTGTATAAATCGAACATCCCAGTGCACCGTTTTTCATGATGACCTCAGTACTTCCCCAGTTTAACCAGCGCTGCGCTGCCCTATCGACATCACTAAAGCCAAATAAAGCCAGATCGTCATCAAAGGTAGAGAGCAGAATATCACTCAGCATTGCCATCTTTTTAAAGACTTCGATGCATTCAACTTTGTCTTGCCACAAAGCGGCACGATAATTTGGATCAAATGCGATCAGACACTGGCCTGATAATTTTTCAAGTGCTGCAAACACTATTTCACGCTGCTCTCTATCTAGTATTCCAAGTGAAATACCTGATAGATAAACTAGATCGAAGGGTGCTAACTTCTTGACCACATCCGCTACGTCCATCCCCTTAAACATAGTTCTTGCGGCAGATGTATCGCGCCAGTAGCTAAAGGTTCGATCCCCGCTGTCATCATTTTCAATAAGATAAAGCCCGGGCTTAGCCCCCTTAATACGCTCAACCAATTGGGTTGCAACACCCTCTTGCTGCATCTTTTCTAATATTGCATCCGATAAACTATCATCGCCTAGTGCACTGACATAGGAAACTTCTAGTTGCGTCCCAAATTGGCGCTTAAAATAGACCGCGGTATTAAAAGTATCCCCGGCAAAACTCTTGTGATAGGCAGCTGTTTTATCGGGAGCAAACTCAATCATGCACTCGCCTATACAAGCTATTTTAAAATTATGGGGTGACATAGTATTCCTGTGTTAAAAAGCCCGCTGATAGAGGCTGTACGACTCTATACAGCGGGAAAATGCACTATCTATCGTTATTGCAAACCCGCTAAATTAGTCATTTTAACGGGTAGACAATGGTTTGCAGTGCAATACACTGCTCTTTTTTATGGTGCGTGATGCTTAAGGAAGTAGCGAATAAGTCCTTAGATGTTCCCTGTGGATAACTAAGCGGTCAAATCCGCGGAAGAATGCGAAGTGAATGGCGAGTCCTTTACAAGCGTTCTGAC
>Ga0105359_10000298_pt1 | contig 41096 bp, 38 predicted proteins | sample GOMGulsemesocosm_6_FD_83659 | JGI IMG/M metagenome (GOLD analysis project Ga0105359, IMG submission 83659) | Methane-oxidizing microbial communities from mesocosms in the Gulf of Mexico - GOM8C Gulf of Mexico | ecosystem: Environmental > Aquatic > Marine > Cold seeps | place: Gulf of Mexico...
GAACCTTTTAGAGAGTTGTTTCCCTAATTGTTCAATATCTGTAGAAATGTCCCCTTCTTTATAGGGTACTTTAAATCCACTTCCGAAATCGATAAAATCAAGATTGTCAAATTGAGTAGCCACATCAAATAGAATTTCTGTTGCTCTAATAAATGTATCAATGTCTAGAATATCAGAACCTGTGTGCATATGTATTCCGTTAATATGCATTCCTGTATTTTCTACAACTCTTTTAATATGTGGTACTTGGTAAATTGAAATACCGAATTTGGAATCGATATGACCAACAGAAATTTTGCTGTTTCCACCAGCCATTACATGTGGATTAATACGTATACAAACTGGTATTTCTGGATGTTTTTGACCAAATAACTCTAATATGGATAAGTTATCTATATTAATTTGCACGCCCAATTTTGCAGCTTCTTCAATTTCCTCTAAAGAAACTCCGTTAGGCGTAAAGATGATGTCTTGTGGAGAAAATCCTGCAGCCAAACCTAATTGTACTTCTTGTATGGAAACCGTGTCTAAACCTGCTTTTAACTGATTAAAAACCTTTAATATATTGATATTAGACAAAGCCTTTGTTGCGTAGTTTAACTTTATGCTCTTAACTTTAGAAAATGCATTGATCAATCTAGTGTACTGAGAGTTGATTTTCTCTGTATCGTATATATATAACGGACTTCCGTATTTTTCAGATAAGGCAACTAAAGCTTCACTTGTCATCATAGAATTGTTTAATTATGATGCAAATGTAATAAATGAAAGGGTTTTAAAATGATTTATAGTAAATTCTAACAAATTGTTTAAAAATGTGTTATTTGAATTTTATAGCAACCTTTTCTGCGATCTTCACAATCACCTCTGTTGCTTTTAATATAGATTCAACCGGAACATATTCATATCTACCATGAAAATTATGTCCTCCAGCAAAAATATTGGGGCATGGCAAACCTTTGTAGGATAATTGAGAACCATCGGTTCCTCCACGAATGGCCTTAATTAAAGGTGTAATACCAATATCTTTCATTGCTTCTTCGGCAATATCTACAATATGCATCACTGGAGTTACCTTTTCCTTCATATTAAAGTATTGATCTTTAATAACAACAGAAATTAAATCTTTCCCTAGTTTTTCATTCATTGACGTTGCAATATTTTCAAAATCAGATTTGCGTTGTAAAAACAAGTCCATATCATGATCTCTAATAATATATTCTAATGTAGTTTTTTCTACTGTTCCGTGCATATCGTGTAGATGAAAGAAACCCTCATAGCCAGTAGTTTTTTCAGGAACTTCATTTGTTGGGAGTTTTGTAATAAACTCATTAGCGATTAACATAGAATTGATCATTTTTCCTTTAGCATAACCAGGATGCACAATTTTACCTTCAATAGTAACTTTTGCGCCTGCTGCATTAAAGTTTTCATATTCTAATTCTCCAACCTGACTTCCATCCATTGTGTACGCCCATTCAGCTCCAAATTTAGCGACATCAAATAAATGTGCACCTTTACCTACTTCTTCATCTGGAGTGAAACAAATTCTGATATCTCCATGTTTAATTTCAGGATGTTGAATCAGGTATTCCATTGCAGAAACAATCTCCGTAACACCAGCTTTATCATCTGCACCTAAAAGAGTAGTGCCATCTGTTGTAATTATAGTTTGTTCTTTATATTGTAATAAATCCTCAAAATAACTTGGAGATAAAACAATATTTTCTCTTTGATTTAAAATGATGTCTTTTCCATCATAATTCTCGTGGATTTGTGGTTTTACATTTGCTCCAGTGAAATCTGGACTTGTATCAATATGGGCTACAAAACCAATTGTTGGAACCTTATAATCAAGATTACTAGGTGCTGTTGCCATAATATAGCAGTTCTCATCTAAGGAAATGTCAGATAGACCTATTTCTTCTAATTCATTCACTAACTTATTAGCTAAGTCCCATTGTTTTTCTGTGCTTGGAAAGGCAGGATTGTTTGGGTCTGATTCTGTGTCAACAGTTACATAACTGATAAATCTATTGAGTATGTGTTCTTTATTCAGATTCATTAAAAGTGATTGATTTTAGTAATTTGATAGCTTTACAAAAGCGAGAACTCACTGCTTTTTCTCCGTAAACCTCTGTTTTTAAGTGAAAAGAATTTCTGTCGTTTTGCTGGACAAATATGTTTATAATTTGATAAGAAAACTTTCCCTTTTTTCCTTTGGATATAGAGTAGTAAGCAGGGTATTTATTAAAATTATAATTGTTTGATTTAACATTCTTTAGTTGCAGTAAAGAATCATTTTCAAATAATAATCTCTTAAATTTCTCATCAAATTTATAGGCTTTGGATAGCTGTGTAATATCAATTAATACTGTTTTTTTTAATTGTTTTGTAGTGTCTGCAAAGTATATTGATGACTGCATTTCGTCATTAAATAAATTGATTTTCCAGTGTTTAGGGATTTTAGCAGAGAATTTGTTTTTTGTGTCAAAAACTGTTTTTGTTTCTCCTAAGAAAAAAGATGAATTACAAGAGAATTCATTTTCAATTTCATCACCTGATTTACACGAGATAACCAATAAAACAATCAAAGCAACTCTAATAATTAGCTTCATTTAAATCGTTTTATTTTAAAATTAACTTACCAATTTTTTTATGTCCAGATAACCAAGCTGTTTTATTATCAACAAATTTAATTGCATAATAACCATCTTTGCTAATATTTGTCCAAGTTAACCCACCATCATTAGAGAAAGAAACTCCAGTTTTACCAACTGCAATAATTTCCTTTCCTTTTGTGCCAGGAATGTATTGTACACAACTTTTATAATTTGGTGCTTTACCATCTGCAACTAAAGTCCAAGTTTCACCACCATCTGTGGTGATTGCTTTGTTTGCTTTATTATCGTCTGGTTTAGAAAAATTCCCTCCCATAATAATTCCAATATTCTCATTATAAAAATCTACAGAATAGATTCCTTGCGGTCCATCTCCTTGAATAATAGGGGTGTCAATAATTTTCCAAGATTTTCCTTTATCAGAAGATTTTAACACTCTTGCTCTAGTTCCTCCAGTTACTACCCAAATGGTGTTTTTTACAAATGCAATATTTGTATTACTTGCTGCAAAAGATGCTTCTCCTTCTTTAACTTCTGGTAATTTAGAGCAATCAATTTTGTTCCAAGTGTCACCGCCATCATAGGTCATTATAATAGAGGTGCAACCATCTATTGGATCTCCAATAGCAATTCCGGTTTTATCATCTAAAAAAGTCATCGCATCGTAGAAAACTTTTGCGCCTTTTTCTATGTATACTATTTCTTTATTTCCGTTTGTTATTTTATATAATAATGCTGGGTTTGCAATAGATAACGCAAAAATACTTGATGTTGTTTTTGCTATACTTCTAAAATGAGGTGTTATAGAATCTTGATAGGTAATAAAGTCAAAGCTCCAGGTTTTTCCACTATCTTCTGTTAAACCAATATCTCCACGAGACCCTGCAAAAAGCATTTCACTTTCACTAATTGCATGAATTGCTCTGATACTTGTGCTATCCATATCAATTTTTTGAATGCTAACAGATTCAAAACTTCGTACGATATATTCTTGCTTACAAGAAAAAAGAATAAAAGTACAGCAAATTAAAAGTAGATTTCGTTTCATTTTTTATATTTTAGTGCGACTAATTTACAATATTGCTAGATTTAAAAGCAAATAGTTTTTAAATTTCTCATCAATTTATTTACGAAGATTAAATATGGAGTATCAAAAGAAAGCATTGGTTATTTCTGGAGGTGGAAGCAAGGGGGCTTTTGCTGGTGGAGTTGCACAATACTTGATGAATGAAAAAAAGAAGGAATATGATATTTTAATAGGGACTTCTACAGGTAGTTTAATGGTTTCTCATTTGGCATTGGGTAGGATTGAATCGTTGAAAAAAATATACACGAATGTAAATCAAAAAACAATTTTCAGTAATAATCCGTTTGTGGTTAAAAAAGTACACGGCGAAAAAGTGATTACCATTAATCACCTGAATACACTTTGGAATTTTGTTAATGGGAGAAAGACATTTGGAGAAAGTAAAAATTTACGAAAGTTAATTCGTAAAAATATTACAGAAGAAATATTTTTAGAAATATTAAAGGCTGAAAAAGAGGTGGTGATTACGGTTTCAAATTTATCTGCGAACAGAATTGAGTACAAAACATTGAGTGAATGTAGTTACACTGATTTTTGTGATTGGATATGGGCCTCTTGCAATTATATTCCGTTTATGAGTTTGTTAGAAAAAAATGGATGTCAATATGCAGATGGTGGTTTTGGCTGTCTGGTGCCAATTAGAGAGGCAATTTTACGAGGAGCAAAAGAAGTTGATGCTATTATATTAGAAACGGAGGTGAATCAGATTAATAGAATGAAATCTAAAAACCCGTTTTCGTTATTGTTTGATGTGTTTGACTTTATGTTAGAACATGTAGAAAGGCACAATATTACCATCGGAAAATTATCTGCAAAACATCATGATGTACAATTGAATTTATATTACACACCAACAGTTCTAACTACAAATTCGTTAGTTTTTGATAAAAAATTGATGACCAAATGGTGGCAATCTGGTTTTGAGCATGCAAAGACTAAAAATGAAAGTTTAATGAATGATTTCAGACCTAATATTTTAGAGAAAGATAAATAATACTTAATTATAGAAAATGAAAAAAATAGCTCAATCGCTTATATTAATTACATGCTTATTTAGTTTTAATGCCTTTAGTCAGTCTGAAGAACTAAGTATAAAAGGAAAATGGGTGGACAAAGAAATGCAAGTTGAATATAATTTCACAAGTAATACGAAAGCTTCTTTTTCTCAAATGGGATACGGAATGTCGGTTTCATACAAGATAGATTTCTCCAAACCAACATATTGGATTGACTTTACAATGCAGCGTGGCGGAAACAAAATGAAAATACCGGGCTTACTAAGAGTGATAAATAAAGATACTATTTGGATTGAGCAATTTGCTCCATATTCAAAACACCCTACACACTTTTCTAAAGATTTTATATCTAGATCAAGGACAATTCATGTGTTGGTTAGAAATAAATCTTAGTTGATTCATTTCGATAGGCTATTTATTACAAGGCCTACTTTATGATTATTTAAATTCTAAGTACATATTATTACTTGTAGGCTGTGCTAACTTCGAATTATAAAACTCTTTAAATGAACTTTTTCTTGATGCTTGTTGACTTTTTGATCCTGTTGTGATGTACGTCACTGCTCTATTTAATAAAGGGTCAGAGATTTCTCCTAAAACACCAAGATTACTGTAATCTTCGGCTATTAATATATTTGGAGTAAACCCTTCAATGCTATTCTCTCCAAGTTTATTTTTAATCTCCAAAACGATGGGTTGCATTGCCCATGTATGATTTGGGTTGATGTTTTCTTTGTTATACATTTTTGGAGAATCATATAAGGTAATCGATCCTACATATTTCCCGTGGGTTTTTGTGCCAATAGTTCTGACATCGATATAAGGATTCAATCCGTTAATAACCAATTCTGATGCGGATGCAGAACTGTTGGTTGTAATAAAATAGACTCTATCTAAAGATAAACTGTTGATACTTTCCTGAATAGTACCATTATTAATTTGATTTGTAAATTTTTCTTCTAGACTGGAGTTACTGATGCTGATTTTATCATTCCATTGTTTTTTGGCAAATAATTGCCCGGTAAATTGTCCAGTTATCATACTTGATAAATAAACTGCTGTTCTAACAGAGCCACCACCGTTGTATCTTAGATCGATAATTAGATCTGTAATTCCCTCATTTTTTAACACCAAGAAAGCTGCATTTAGCTCGTCATCAAAATTTGTTGTAAAGCTATTGTACATTAAATAGCCGATTTTTTTGCTTCCCGAATTGATTGTTTTAGTAATGAAGACTGGATTCTCAGTGTATTCTGATTTGGTTAAAGAAATTGACATTCCGTTTGATATAGGATTCCCGTTATTATAATCAGCAAGATTAATTGAATAATCTAGATTGTCTGAGAATAATAAGCTTCGATAATTATTAATGTTTAGTTTTGTGTTGTTTACGGCATTAAAAATCATTCCTCTTTTTACATTTTTGATGCTAGCATCTGTATTAGGTAATACATAGCGTACATAGCCAAAAACATCTGTTGTACTTCCTCTTTCAAAGACCAATCCAAACTCTACTCCATTGTGCAGTGAAATACCCTGAAAAGAATTTTCTAAAGCATTGTAATCCTCAACAATCCATGACCACTTATCTATGGTTTCTCTTTGATATAATAAATTTTCAAAAAACTGTACTGAATTTGGTTCTGAGCTTAAAAATTGATGATAGCTATCCGAATTTAAAAAACGGTTATCAGTTAAGTTTGTTACATTACCTTGCCATAAGTAGAAGGTGTTTAAACCTTTCCAAATAAAATCATTCACTTCTAAATTTTCTGAAGGAGTAACTTTTATTTTTGTACAAGAAACTAGTGTGAAGATTATTAATAAAAAGAAAGTAGCCTTTTTTGTCATCTTAATTCGTATTTGGTAAGTCCCTTTTAATAAACATGCCAATGTCTACTAATCTTTGTCTATTAAAAGAACTAAATAAAAATTCAAAATTATTTGGATTGCAAATTACTGGAGGTGAAGGAGGAATGTTATTAACTAAACTTAGAACTTCATTTAATAATGGGTCTGAAGTCTCACCTAATTCACCTAAGTTTAAGATGTCTTCTTGAGTACAAATTCTCATATCAGGTGTAAATCCATCATTAAAAGTAGCGTTGTCATTATTTAAAAACTCTAATACAATTGGTTGTAGTGCATAGGTGTGATTTAGATTTCTACCAAAGAAATTATAATCAATTGAATTGTATAAGGTAATTGAACCTGTATTATTTCCATTCGTATCAACACTATTAATAATATGTACGTTTATATAGCTATTTAAACTGTTAATTAACAACTCTACACTAGAAGAACTTCCATTCATAAGGATATAAACATCGGTTAATTCTAAGCTGTTTATTGAAGTGGTGGCATTGATTTTATCAGTAAAGTTGGTAATTAATGAATCTGGTTGATGCTTTTCAAACCAAGGTTGTGCCTTAGTATTCCAACGTTCTTTTAAGAAGGGTTGCCCTGTAAATTGCCCCGTAATCATACTTGAAATTTTATTGATATTTTCTACAAAACCACCACCTCCAATATTATAGCGTAAATCTAGTATTAGTTGATTAACTCCCTGTGTTTTAAACTGTAAAAAAGTAGTATTTAAAGAGTTAATGTAATTACTAGAAAAGTCATTGTTATACAAAAGGTAACCAATATTATTTGATCCACTAACAATATTCTTTGATAGAAAGATAGGTGAATGTGTAAACCCTGATTTTGCTAACGGAATTGTTCTAGGGGTTTTTACGGTACTTACAAGTATAGAATCTGCTACAACATCTACACCGTTAAAGCTAGCCATATATAATTCATAAGAATCTGATCCTTCTAGTAATGTTCTAAAATTATCTCTAGTTAACTGAGTGTCATCTACTGCATAAAAAAACTCACCTCTTTTAATCGGTTGGTTAGAGGCGTCTGAATTTGGTAAAATATAATGAACATAACCTAGCACATTTTCTGTGCTTCCTGGTTCGGCAATAATACCATATTCCATTCCATGTGTTATAGAGGTTCTAATCTCTGGTTCTATAATTAGATTGTTATCACTAATTAACACTGATTTACTATCGCTACTTGAGCCTTGAGAAGTTAAACTTGTGAATAAATCTTCTGGAGTCGAAAATTGCCTTAAGAAATTATTTAATTCTGGTTGAGAGTTAAAACGTCTATCAGATAAATTTGGAATCAGATCTTGATTTAAATAATAAGCATTCAACGATTTCCATATAAAATCATTGATTTCAACATCGATTGGGATTTCGTCTTCTTTTGTACAACTGTAAAAGGTGACTAAAACAAAAAAAGAAAGAAATAATTTATAGAGGGTTTTCATCAAGTATAGGTTTAAAGAAAGCTAATATTTATGTAACGCAATTTAGAGAATTATAGTACATTTAAAAAATTGATGTAACAAATTTATTTATCCGTCGTCGTAAAGGTGTAGAATCAATAATATTAAACGTTTTTACAATTATAACTATAACTAACTAATGAATCAATCAGACTTTTTAAAATCTGTTATCCCATTTAAAGACAAAGTCTTTCGTTTAGCCAAGAGGCTACTAGTATCTACTGAAGAAGCAGAAGATGCAACGCAAGAATTGTATTTCAAATTATGGAAAAATAGAGAGAAGATCGCCCAATACAAAAATGTTGAAGCATTTGCCATGACCATGACAAAAAATTATTGTTTTGATCGATTAAAATCAAAGCAGGCATCAAATTTAACATTGGTTCATAGTAATTATAAAGAAAAAGATACTCCTTTAGAAAAAAAATTAGAGTATCAAGATAGTGTTAGCCAAGTACATTTGCTAATTGAGAAGTTGCCAGAAAAACAAAAGTTGGTTATTCAATTAAGAGACATAGAAGAATACGATTTTGAAGAGATCGGAAAAATGTTAGACTTAAAACCAACAGCCGTTAGAGTGGCCTTGTCAAGAGCAAGAAAAACAATAAGAGAAGAACTAATAAAACATCACAATTATGGAATTATCTAATATAGAACAACTGTTAGAGAAATATCAAAACGCTGAAACATCTTTGCAAGAAGAAGCAACCTTAAAAAACTATTTTTCAGAAGGTAATGTTGCGACTCATTTACAAGAATATGAAAGCATGTTTAATTATTTCGCTATTAGCAAATCAGAAACATCTACAAAACCAATCCAATTAAACCCTAAGAAGAAAACGAATTGGAAATGGTTATCAGTAGCAGCATCTGTAGCTTTATTAGTAAGCGTGTATATAGGTAATGGTTATTTAAAAGAACAAGAAGCCAGAGCCCAATATGCAGAAGTGATGAGTACATTAAAAATGTTATCTACGACCCTTAATAAGGGGACTGAAGCAGTAGCAAGTTTATATGTCTACGAAGACACTGTAAATAAAATATTAAAAACCAAGTAAAGTAAAATAATAGTAAAACCAAGTAAACACAGAAATTATGAAAAAAATAATCGTATTAATAGCCCTAATAATTACCCCAGCATTAAGTTTTGGACAATCAATATTTGATAAATTAGAAAATATGGATGAAGTGTCGTCTTTTATTATCAATAAAGATGCATTCCAATTGCTGCAAAAATTCAATCTAGATGAAGGAAAGGATAATGAAGTAACAGAAATCTTTTCTATGGTTGAGAACTTAAATGAATTAAAAGTATTTAAAACAAACGACTCTAAGGTTGCAGCAACCATGGAAACGATGGTGAAGACTGCTGTTAAAAAATCGAAATTAACAGAGTTAATGAGATTTAAAGACAAAGGGTCAAAAGCAAAAATATATGTAAAAACAGATGGAAACAAAGATACTGTAAGCGAAGTATTAATGTATGTAAGTGGAGTTAGTGAAATGACTGGTGGACACGCAGAATCTGTAATTGTATCTTTAACTGGAGTTATTGACATTAATAAGTTATCTAAATTAGCAGATAAGTTTACCAATGAAGGTAAGAAGTCTAAAAAGTAATACAGATTTTCTGAATAAAAAATTGCTAGAAAAAATATTCATTTAAAACAAACTCAATGAAAAAAATAACAACATTAATAATCGCCTTAGTAGTTTCATTCTCATTTACATCTTGTAATGAAGATTCTTTACAAGGCTACTTAGTTAAAAGTCAAGAAAAATCTGGATTTATAACTTTTGATGTACCAGCAAGTATATTGCAAATTAAAACAGATGATGTCTCGGAAGCAACAAAAGCAACGTTAAATACATTGAAAAAAATCAATATCGTTGCCTTACCTTTTAATAATGACAATGGAGAAGCTGTGAAAACAGAAAAAGCATTATTAGATAAAATCTTTAAAGGATCTGAATACAAAAGCTTAATGCGTTTTACAGAGCAAGGTATTAAAGTGAATCTACTTTATACCGGTAATGGAGATGAAATTGATGAAGTAATTGCTTATGGATATTCAAGTAAATTTGGAGTTGGAATTGCTAGAATATTAGGAGACAATATGAATCCTTCTGATATCATGAAAATGATGAATGAAGTAAAGTTTGACTCTAGTGGTATCGATTTAAAACAATTCAGTGCGATTTTTTCAGAAAAAAAATAACATTGACATATAATTTCAAAGCCCAAATTCTTAATTGAATTTGGGCTTTTTCTTTTTAACGACCCATTAACACCAATGCATCTTAATTTTATTACATTTGAAACTTTAAGAAGAGCAATTAATTATGAGGATTCAAAAGATATTTTTTTTATGTAGCGTATTATTTATTTTCCTAGGAAATGCACAAACAAAAGATCCGTTATCTATATATAGAAAAGAAAAAGATAAAACACATGCTTTAGAGCATACAAAGCTAAAAGTGTCTTTCGATTTTATAAAGAAAGAAATGCAAGGGGAAGCTTGGGTTACCTTAAGTCCTTATTTCTATACTACTGATAAAGTGATGCTAGATGCGAAAGCAATGTTGATTCACAGTATTTCCCTAAATAATAAAGTGTTAGAGTTTTTTAGCTATGACAATTCAAAAATAAATATACAGCTACCTAAAAAGTATAAAAAAGGAGAAAGCTTTACTTTATACATTAAATACACAGCACGTCCAGAAAAAGTACAACAGCAAGGTAGCGCAGCAATTACCCAAGCTAAGGGATTGTATTTTATCAATGCCGATGGATCTGATAAAAATAAGCCAACGCAAATTTGGACCCAAGGAGAAACAGAAGCAAGTAGCTGCTGGTTTCCGACAATCGATAGTCCAAATCAAAAAACATCACAAGAAATTTACATCACCGTTCCGGATAAATATAAAACACTTTCTAATGGAAAATTAGAAAGTCAAACAACTAATTCTGACGGAACAAGAACAGATTACTGGAATTTCACAAAGAAGCATGCTCCGTACTTGTTTTTTATGGGGATTGGTGAGTTTGAGATTGTAAAAGATAGTTATAAAAACATTCCGGTTGAGTATTATGTTGAGAAGAAATATGTGCCGTATGCAAAAGATATTTTTGGTAATACTCCAGAAATGATGGCCTTTTTCTCTAAAATAACAGGAATTGAATATCCATGGAATAAATACAGTCAGATTATTGGTAGAGATTATGTAAGTGGAGCGATGGAGAATACAACGGCGGTGATTCATGGAGAGCAAGCCTATCAAGTTCCTGGTCAATTAATCGATGGGAACATTCAAGAAAATACAATAGCACACGAATTATTTCATCATTGGTTTGGAAATCTGGTTACAGCTGAAAGCTGGAGTAATTTAACGTTGAACGAATCATTTGCAAATTATAGCGAGTATTTATGGAGAGAGTATAAATATGGGAAGCTTGATGCGGATGCTCATCTGTTAGAAACGATTGATGGATATAAGCAAGATGCAAATTTTGATAAAAACTTAGTCCGTTTCCAATATACAGACAAAGAAGATATGTTTGATGCTGTAAGCTATAATAAAGGCGGAGTTGTATTGCATATGTTACGGAATTACGTTGGTGATGAAGCATTCTTTGCTAGTTTAAACATGTATTTAACGGATAACAAATACAAATCTGCAGAAGTACATCAATTGCGATTGGCTTTTGAAAAAGTAACTGGGAAAGATTTGAACTGGTTTTTTAATCAATGGTATTTTTCAAACGGGCATCCAAAGATTCAAGTGAGTTATGATTATAATACCCTAGAGAGAAAAGTAACAGTAAATATTTATCAAACAGAAAAAGAGTTTCAATTTCCATTAACAATAGACATTGTAGAAAATGGCGAAATAACTAGAAAAAGAGTCTTTGTAGACGGCAAAGACGCCTCTTTTGTGTTTTCGTATAAAGATACTCCAGAAATTATTTTAGTGAACGCAGACGGTGCTCTATTAGCTGATTTCACAGAGTCGAAAACAAAAGAGCAGTACATCAAACAATTAAAATATGCCAGCTACTATGGTCATAAAAAAAAGGCTTTAGAAGAAATAGCAAAATTGCAAGAAGATAAAAAAGCATTTAATGCTGTAGCAAATGCAATGAGCAACTCTTTTTATAAAATTAGAAAATTAGCAGTAGAGCAGATTAATCTATTTAATAAATTCTCAAAAAGGGCTGCTATAGATAAACTTAAAAAAATTGCATTAAATGATAAAAAGACAGTCGTTAGAGCTGCGGCTATTGAAACTCTAGGGAAGCTGACAGAGCCAGAGCTAATGCCTATTTTCCAAGAATCGTTAAAAAGCAAATCGTACAGTGTGCTAGGAAAAACATTGGTAGCTATTTATTACATAGATAAACCTGCTGCAATAAAACTTTCTAAACAATTGCCAGATGATGTTCGAAAAATCATCGCCACACCTTTAACTCGAATATTTATTGAGGAAAATGACGATAGTGAATTGGTGTTCATTGCTAAAAATGTATTATCTGGAATGTATTTAACTGGAGATAATAGCATAAAGTCTTTGTACAACAAAGCTTATGAGAAAATATCTAAAAGCAATAATACTGAAGCAATACAAAATCTAGTGGATGATATGGTTGCAAAGGGAGTTCAGTTTAAAAAATTTAATTTTGACAAGACAGCTATCAATTTAATGCGTCAAATGGTAGATTTCCAAAAGAAGAGTGGTGTTAGTAATCGAAATAAGCATATAGAGATTATTAGAACAGGTATGAGCAGATTGTTAAACTAGTCTACTACTTTACATTAAAATAAAAAAAACAAGCCTTTAGAAGAGATTCTAAAGGCTTATTTTTTGTATTCATCAAAGGTACCGTCAGAATAAAAAACAACAATTCGCTGTATCTTCTTTTCGGTTTGTTGTGTGCTTGCAATTTCTGGTTCCTGAAATAGGGGAGAGGAAGTAGTCCCTGTTTCTATAATCTTTTTAGGGAAAGTTCCTTTTCCATTTAATAGCCAATATATATCTACATCTTTAAAAGTACTTGTAACTTTTAAAATAAAATCCAAGCTTGGTTTATTTCTTCCAGATAGAATATGTGAAATACTAGATCGTTGCACGGCAATTTTATCTGCGAATAATGAGGCCGTTAAACGATGGTATTCCATCACTTTTTTTAATCTATTTGTAAATTCACTGCTGTTTACCATTGTAAATTATTTAACACATTACAAATGTAAATTATTATATCATACTGTGAAAGTTTACTTTTGTAATTTTTTGAACACGTCTAAACATGTCAAATCATTACTTTAGTTAAGTACATTTAAATTACTGTGTGTCAGGCAATTAAAACGCAATCATAGATATCACTTATACTGCGGGTAGGTAGGTTGATCGTAAATTACATATCTATTTTAAGTACATGTAATCTAGTTACAATTGTGGTTTGTAAACGAAACAACGCCGGTTACAAATGTGATTTTTAAAGTATTTACTTTTGTGAAAAAATCACTAGCGAAGCTCAAGTTGAATTTGTATTTTTGTCGAAGGAATTTTACAATGGAAATTATCAATTTAGAAAATCTAGCAGCGAACTATCAGAACCAAAAAGAAACTGCTCTTTTCGGAAAATGGATTCACTACAAACACATTTCTCCGATTTTATCTAAATTATCTGATAATTTAGAAGTTTCAATAATCGGTGAGTCTGAGCAGAACACGCCTATTCATAGCGTGAGATTTGGAACTGGACCAAAAAGAATTCTCCTTTGGACACAAATGCATGGAAACGAGAGTACAGGAACCAAAGCTATTTTTGATTTTTTTAACTGCATTGCTCATTCTAATGATGCCATTTATAAAAGAATCCTAAAAGAATGCACAGTGCTTTGCGTCCCAATGCTAAACCCTGATGGATCTTTTAATTATACGCGCGTAAATGCTAATAATGTTGACCTAAATAGAGATGCAGTTGTTAAAAAAGCTAAAGAAAGCAGGTTGCTAAGGCGAGTTTTAGATGAATTTAACCCTCTATTTTGTTTTAATCTACATGACCAAAGAACCATTTTCGGAGTAGAAGAAACTCTAAACCCTGCTACAATTTCATTTTTAGCGCCATCTGAAGAAAAAACACGCATGCTTACTAAGGGCAGAAAGGAAACAATGAATGTAATTATAGCAATGAATTCATTACTTCAAAAGGTTATTCCGAATCACATTGGTAGATATACTGACGAGTTTTACCCAACAGCAACAGGGGATAATTTCCAGAAATTAGGATACAATACCATCTTGATTGAGGCAGGCCATTATCCTGATGATTACGACAGGGAAGAAACAAGAAAGTTTAATTTCTACGCCATAGTACAAGGGATTTATCACATTGCAACGACAAATGACTTTACTAATTATGAGTCGTATTTTGAGATCCCAAACAATCAAAAGAACTTTTTTGATATTATAGAAAATGGCAATAAAGGATACCTCTATGTCGATAAAATTATTGATGGAAAATTTACTACAGAGAAAAAGCTAGAAAAGGAAGGTGACTTATCTGACTTTATCGGGCATTCAGTAAATCTTTAAAAAAAATACATATTTTTTAATGTTTTTGTTTTTATTTTAAATATAATTCATATTTTTGCTGTATTGTTTGAATAATATACAAAAATAATGAAGAAATTTGTTTTAGATGAAATTGATCACCAAATCTTAGATGTGTTGATTGAAAATGCAAGAACTCCTTTTACTGATATTGCAAAAAAGCTATTAGTGTCTGCAGGAACTATTCATGTACGTGTTAAAAAAATGGAAGATGAAGGAATCATTCAAGGTTCTACATTGACCTTAAATTACGAAAAAATGGGCTATTCATTTATTGCTCATGTTGGTGTTTTTCTAGAAAAATCTTCAATGACACAAAAAGTAATTGAAGCTTTGCGTCAAATTCCGAATATAACTGTAGCCTATGTAACAGCAGGTAAATACAATATTTTTTGTAAAGTTAGAGCAAGAGACACAGGCAACGCAAAAGACATTATTTATATGATTGATGATATCAATGGTGTAAGCAGAACTGAAACGATGATCTCTTTAGAAGAAAGTATCAATGATAAAAAACGTATGATGCACGCAATTTTTAAAGAATTATAAATTATATATTTTAATAAAACACAATCCTTATCAATTTTTGATAAGGATTTTTTATTTTTAGAACAACAATTAAATTGAAAACGCAATAGAATGAAACACGTTTCTAAACTACCAAATGTAGCAACAACCATTTTTACTACTATGAGTAATTTGGCTAAAGAGCACAATGCTATCAATCTTTCTCAAGGTTTCCCAAACTTTAAAAGCGATCAAAAATTAATTGATTTAGTTGTAAAAGCAATGAATTCTGGTTTTAACCAATATGCACCAATGTTGGGCGCATTGACATTGCGAGAAGCAATTTCCGCTAAATTTCAGAATCTATATCAAACAACGTATAATCCAGACAATGAAATCGTAATTACCTGTGGAGCAACTCAGGCTATTTTTACAATTATTTCAACGTTTATTCACTCAGGTGATGAAGTAATCTTATTTAAACCTGCTTATGATTGTTACGAACCTGCAATTACGGTAAATGGTGGGAAACCTATTGCTATTCAATTAAACTACCCTAATTATAAAGTAGATTGGAAACGGGTCGAAAGCCAAATCAATCAAAAAACAAAAATGATCATCATCAACACACCTCAAAATCCTTGCGGGACAATATTTTCTAAAGAAGATATGCTGGAATTGGAGCGTATCACAAAAGACACAAATATTATTGTATTGAGTGATGAAGTATATGAACACATGGTTTTTGATGGATTAACGCACCAAAGTGCTTGCTTATTTCCTGACTTAAAAAAACGAACATTTATTACCGCATCTTTCGGAAAGACATTTCACAATACAGGTTGGAAACTTGGCTATTGTTGTGGCCCAAAAGAATTAATGAAAGAATTCATTAAGGTGCATCAGTTTAACGTGTACTGCGTCAACCATCCAACACAAATTGCAATCGCAGAATACATGAGTGACCCGAGTAATTACACTAGTTTATCACAGTTATTTCAACAGAAAAGAGATTTGTTTTTGGACGCCATTAAGTGCTCTAAATTTAAAAGTATTCCTAGTCAAGCTACGTATTTTCAAGTGTTGGATTATTCTGAGATTACTGATGAAAACGATGTTGAATATGCTAAAAGATTAACCAAAGAAAATGGATTGGCAGCAATTCCATTATCCGTTTTTAATGACAACAACTTAGACGAGAAAGTATTGCGTTTTTGTTTTGCTAAGACTGATGAAACATTATTAAATGCTGCGAAAATCTTAAACTCTATTTAAACAAATTTTAGTACATTGTTACGCCTTTAAAAAAACAGTACAATTACATGATTCAACAAGTCGACTTCACCAAACATAAGTTATCAAAAGACACACTTATACATTTGTATAAATCAATGTTAAAACCTCGTTTAATAGAGGAGAAAATGTTGATTTTATTACGCCAGGGGAAAATCTCTAAATGGTTTTCTGGTATTGGTCAAGAAGCTATTTCTGTAGGAGTTACAACTGCTTTATTAAAGGATGAATACATCTTACCGATGCATCGTAATTTAGGTGTTTTTACAACAAGAGAAATCCCATTATATAGATTATTTTCTCAGTGGCAAGGAAAAGCAAATGGGTTTACAAAAGGTAGAGATCGTAGTTTTCATTTTGGAACACAAGAATATAATATTGTTGGAATGATTTCGCATTTGGGTCCGCAGTTAGGAATTGCAGATGGAATTGCATTGGCAAATAAAATTAAAAAAAACAATCAAGTTTGCGTCGTTTTTACTGGAGATGGAGGAACAAGTGAAGGAGATTTTCATGAAGCATTAAATGTGGCATCTGTTTGGAGTTTGCCGGTATTGTTTTGTGTTGAGAATAACGGATATGGATTATCTACACCAACTTCTGAGCAATTTAACTGTGAAAACATTGCTGACAAAGGAATTGGCTATGGAATGGAAAGTCATATTATAGACGGTAACAATATTGTAGAAGTGTATGGTAAGCTTTCTGAATTAGCAGAAAGTGTTCGTGAAAACCCAAGACCCATCTTATTAGAGTTCAAAACCTTTAGAATGCGTGGGCATGAAGAAGCGAGTGGAACCAAATATGTATCACAAGATTTATTGGATACTTGGGCAGTAAAAGATCCTTTAGAGAATTTCCAAGCTTATTTAAGAGCAGAAAACATACTAACTGAACAAGATGAAGTTAGGTTTAAAGAAGATATCGTTCATGAAATTAATGAACATTTACAAATGGCTTATGACGAACCAACAATTACAGTTGATTTAAAAACCGAATTAAATGATGTTTTTAAAGACTTTGAGCCAGAAACTATTAATCCATCAACAGAAACCAAGAAAATTCGTTTAGTAGATGCTATTTCTGATGGTTTGCGCCAATCTATGGAACAACATGATGACTTAATCATCATGGGACAAGATGTTGCAGAGTATGGTGGTGTTTTTAAAATAACAGATGGCTTTTTAGAGCAATTTGGAAAAGACAGAGTAAGAAACACGCCAATATGTGAATCTGCCATTGTTTCTGCAGCTTATGGTTTGTCTATAAACGGAATGAAAGCAGTGATGGAAATGCAATTTTCAGATTTTGCTTCTACAGGATTCAACCCAATCGTAAATTTATTGGCAAAATCTCATTATCGCTGGGGTCAACCTGCTGACGTTGTGGTTAGGATGCCTTGTGGAGCTGGTGTTGGAGCAGGGCCATTTCATTCGCAAACCAACGAAGCTTGGTTTACTAAAACTCCAGGTTTAAAAGTAGTATATCCTGCATTTCCTGTGGATGCAAAAGGTTTATTAGCTTCAGCAATTAATGACCCAAATCCGGTATTGTTCTTTGAACACAAAGCATTGTATCGATCTATATACCAAGAAGTACCTGAGAATTATTATACTTTACCATTAGGAAAAGCTGCAATTTTAAAAGAAGGAAATGATGTTACTATTATTACCTATGGTGCTGGCGTGCATTGGGCTATAGAAACATTGGATAAAAATTCGGAAATCTCTGCAGATTTAATAGATTTAAGAACTTTACAACCGCTGGATGTTGACGCTATTTATTCTTCTGTTAGAAAAACAGGAAAAGCAATTGTGTTACAAGAAGACTCATTATTTGGCGGTATCGCTAGTGAAATTTCTGCATTGATTACAGAAAACTGTTTTAATGAATTGGATGCAGCTGTAAAACGTGTTGGAAGTATAGAAACTCCTATTCCGTTTCAAAAAGAATTAGAGAATCAATACTTGGCCAAGCATCAGTTTGAAACTATTCTAAAAGAACTGTTGACCTTTTAAACTTCTCTTAATATATAATTAACTATTCTCTTGTTATTTAGAATCATTCTAATATATTTGCCTTTTTAAAAATATATCATGAAGAAAATAACAAATAGAGGATTACACAGAGACATTGCTTATTTTTATGTAGGTTTATTAATTATGTTTTCATTTTCTGGAATCATTTTAAATCACCGACAAGATATCTATCCAAAGGAGTATGTTATCGATTCTAAAGAAGTGAATATCACCTTGCCAGAAGACGCAAAGGAAATTAACAAAGAATTTCTAGTAAACGCTACCAAAGAATTGAAGTTAACTTATGAAAATCATCGTATTAGAAATGGTTCTCTAAGAGTCTATTTTGATGGAAGGGCTATTTTAGATGCAGATTTAAAAACTGGTAAAGGAATTCTAGAGTTTAAACGATTGGTTCCATTTGTTGGACAATCTATTTTACTACATCAAACAACCAACTCATTTTGGATTTGGTATTCAGATATTTTCGGAATTTCAATATTAGTGCTTTCATTTACAGGGATGTTTATCTCAGCAGGTAAAAACACTTTTAAGAAACGTGGTTGGAAATTAGCCTTAGCAGGGTTGTTATTCCCAGTAATCTTCTTATTGTTATTAGCCTAAGTAGTAGCTGTCTTCTTTGGTAAGAGTTTGATTAAAATTAGACACATCAATCCACAGACAAAGAACCCTATAAATAATGGCAATGCAGTTTCAGTTACATAACTTCCAATAAAAGTTGCAATTGGAACTGCCATTATTGTAGAAACAAATCCGTTAATAGCAGCACCAACTCCAGCAATATGACCAACAGGCTGCATAGCCAATGCTCTTAAATTTCCAAATAAAAATCCCAAGGCAAAGAACTCTAATCCGCAAAAAGTCAAGAATATTTCTATACTTGGATTTATAGCACTATTAAAATAGATGATTGCGTAAAGTAGTGGTATCAACATAAAAACAATTGTAAATACAGATACCAGTTTTAACATTCCGAAACGCATTACAAAGGTTCCGTTTAAAAAAGTAGCAAAACCAACAGCAATTGCCAATCCTGCAAATATATACGGAAACTCTTCTGTTAAACCGTATTGCACTTGAAAAATATGTTGTGAAGCACTTAGGTACACCATAAAAGAACCGGTCACAAAACCAGAAACTAATGTAAAAATAACCGCTTGCCTATGTTTAAAAAACTCTTTTGTACCATCAATAAATAAACGCATTTTAAATTTTTTTCGTTTTTCAACTGGTAATGTTTCTGGTTGACGTCTCCATAACCAAAACATAATCAACACACCTACAATTAATTGACTATTAAAAATAGCTTTCCAGCCATAAGCATCTAGAATAATTTTACCAATTGCTGGTGCTATAACAGGTACTAGTATAAAAATCACCACTATAAACGACATAATTTTCGCCATATAATCTCCACTAAAACTATCTCTAACCATCGCAATACTAATCGTTCTAGGAGCAGCAAGTCCGATTCCTTGTAAAATTCTCCCTACTACCATTACCTCTATGCTGGTTGCAGAAATACAAATAAAACTAGCAACAACAAATACTGAAAACCCCATATAAATAACAGGCTTCCTACCCAAACTATCAGAAATAGGTCCGAATATTAATTGACCAAAACCTAAGCCAAGAAAAATCATGGTTACCAATAATTGATTGTCAGTTGAATCTTGAATTCCGATTGAAATTCCGATATGTTCTAATGCTGGTAATAAAGCATCAATAGACAGGGCAACGATTGACATTAATGAAGCCATTAATGCAATAAATTCTAATTTTGAGGTGTTTTTTGTAGGCATGCAACAAATGTACTTCATTTGCTTATGAAGATGTTTTGTTTACTATTAATATTTTTTATCTTGCTATAAAAATTTCAACTAACTTCTTTATCCCTATAAGAAACCTACTGATTTTAAGCATGATACTGCTACTGTCATGTTGAATAGATACCCCGGAAAACATTTCAAAAAGTATTGATTTTATTAATTCTGTTGTAGAGAATATAGAAAACAAAACGTTTGACAACACTAGTTTGATGTGGTATAAAAAAGCTGCTGAGAAATGGGGGAAAGTATTGCCTGTAGGGAATGAAAGAATTGGAGCGATGATTTTTGGAGGAGTAGAAGAAGATAAAACTCATTTTTCTGTTCAAAACTTAGATGTGTTAAACTTTGAAGACAGTATTTTTGACCATGTAATTTGTAGTGTTGTATTGCATTTTGCACAAAATACTTAGCATTTTTTTAAATATGTTTTCTGAATTGGTTCGAGTAGCAAAAATGAATGGAACAATTTTTGTGCGAATGACATCAATTCAAGGTTTGGAAAACGTTGTAAAACCAATCTCTGAAGGAGTATACATCTTATTATTAAAAAAGAACGAATAAATAATATACATTAACTTAAAAACAAGAATTATGATACAGCGAATTATAACAATTCTTATTTGTTGTGCATTTATTAGTTGTGCAACTAAAAAGAATTCGGTTTCTCCACAAGAATTAGACACTCTACATGCATTAATTAAATCAAAAAAAATAAACATAGTTTCTCATAGAGCCTTACCAATTATGAGTAATGCTATGCAGCAAGTATTAAATACTCAGATTTTAGGCCCTGGTAATTCTGGCAGTTCAATAGATATAATGAGTACAGTTAATTATGTGAAAATTGCAGGAGATAGCATTTCTATTAGTTTACCATTTTTTGGCGAATTACATTCAAGTACAGCTACAAATTCGAATGATCATTCTATTTCTTTTGAGGGGAAACTTACAGAATTTTCTAGTACTTATAATGATCAGAAGAAAAATTACAAACTACTAATACATTTTAAAATGAAAAGAGAACGTTTTAAAATGTACATCACAATATTTCCTAATCACACTACAAGTATTAGTATATTAACAAGTCATAGATCTTCAATTGGATATAGAGGAGCAATAGCTAAAAGCAATTAATCATTCTTTTTAAATAATATAATATAAGTAGCATTACTATTACGAAAGAAATATTATTAAGCGACAGTCCTATTTGTAGATTGAAATATTTTATCTGCCGAGTTTGTAACGAAACCATTAAAAATTTCATTGTTAATAGGAAATCGTTCAGCAAATTCAACATAGCAAGATGGAATTCGAATGGCTTCTTTTAAATCTTCAAAATTCACTAAAATGGTATCGGCCAATGTACTAGCTTGTTTTAAGCCTGCTTTTTTATGGCCCTTTATGATTCCTCCACAATTATTTAAATGGATTCCTGAATTTTTTAACTGCTTACATACATCTTCTATAGAGTGTTTTTCTAATTGGTTCACGTTGATTGTGAAATGATTTACTCTATGTCCATGCACATAGAGCCAAGCTGCATATTCTGATTCTCGTTCAAGCTCCTTATACACCTTGTAATTCACATCCCAACTACGCCCTTTGATGAGAATGTCTTTTGTCTTTTCACAAGGATTAAATGCTTTTAATAGCGTGTTTTTTAAGAAAAATGAGCATTGGTCCAATAAGAGTTCGCTGATAAATATTTTAGGGAGGCTTTCATTTTCTAAATGAATGGCCTTGAGTTTTTTCTTTTTAAAATAGTATTCTTGTTTTATTGTATAACCTAAATTCAAAAATTTTCTGCTTAACTTTTCTATACCAAATTCTCCCGTAATCCTTTTTGTGATACCTAATTGATCTGTATTGAGTGTTCTGAAGGCTATATGATCACAAAAGGAGCTGTAATCATCTAATTGTAAAGTATTTTTAACTTTTTTAACGGTAGGTGTCATATGAAGGTAATTACTCCATAATTTCTGTATAATGGCGTCCATAGTTTACATATTTACATTGATCTATATATTATATCATCTTCTTCAAGTTCCTTGTCTGACAAATAAAATATACCCATATATTTTCTAAACGCTTTGTCTAACATCTTTAGTACTTTCATTTTTCTTCTAAATTTCATGTTCGAATTCGAAATTTCAAAAATCAATTTTTTTGCAAGTTCTTTGTCTAATTCTTTCATAATATATTTGTTAAGTATTCATTTTTATTAATAACAAAATTGAAGAAATTTCACAAAGTATCAGAAGAATTTTAGTTGACGCTAATTTTCCTTTAGACCAACGCACAAAATCTATAGATAAAAGTGAAAAGAAACATCAATACTTTTTATTCCTTACATAAATAAATTTATTTAAAATCTATTGTGAGTATTCAGATTTTGATTGATTGTTTTAACTTTGCCTTTTAAAGAATCATTAGAAATGAAGAAAGAATTTTTCAATTATACATTTATTATTATTGGCTGCGCCTTAATGGCTTTTGGAGTGGTTGGTTTTTTAAGTCCGAATAGCATTGCTATGGGCGGAACAGGTGGTTTGGCGATTATTCTTAATAGTCAATTTAAAATTTCTATTGGTGTTTTATTTGGGTTGATAAATATTCCTTTGTTATTAGTGAGTATTAAGTATTTAGGAAAATACTTTGCGCTAAAAAGTACCATTGCTATTTTACTATCTGGGGTATTTATTGATGTGCTTTCAGAATTTATTAAATTGGAACCAATGAGCAAAGAACCGTTACTAGCAACATTATATGGTGGAATTGCTGTAGGAGCCGGAATTGGTTTTATTTTTAAAGGTGGTGGTTCTGCAGGTGGAGGAACCATAATTGCAAGAATTGTAACTTCAAAAACTTCTTTAAAAACCGGAACTGTAATTTTATTTTTAGACTCGATTGTAGTCATTTCTGCCGGAATTGTATTTAACAGTATAGAACTAGCCTTGTGGAGTATGATTAGTATTTTTACAACCACAAAAATGATAGATATGATTCTAACAGGTCGTCCCAATGAGCGTATTGTTCATATTTCTTCTTGTAATAATTTGGATAGGATTGGGGTTTTAATCAAACAACAAATTGGTGTAAATGGAACTTTAGTAAAAGGAAATAACTTGAGTTTGACAGAAAAAAAAGATTTGATTTTTGTTACTGTGCCAATCAACAGAATAAATGCCTTAAAACAATTAATTCATACAGAAGACACCACTGCAAAAATGATTGTTATGGATGCTTCAGAAATGTTAGGCGATAAATTCGTTAAATAAACACATACCTAATGTATCACCTTGGATTTTAAGTCATTAACCTTATGTAGCACTTCTTCTGGGAATGGAAATATAATGGTTGAATTTTTCTCAGCTGCTATATTAGATAAGGTTTGATACAAACGTAACTTTATCGCAGAAGGCGATTGGTCAATTAATTTACCTGCTTCTAATAGTTTTCCTGCAGCTTGTTCTTCTGCCAAGGCTAAAATAATCTGTGCTCTACGCGAACGTTCTGCCTCTGCTTGATTTGCCATCATTCTACGCATGTTTTCAGGCAATTGTATGTCTTTAATTTTTACATCGTTTATTTCAATACCCCATTCTTTGGTTTCTGACTCTACAATAGACTTGATGTTTTTCCCCATCTCTTCACGTTTAGATAAAATGGTGTCTAATTCAACTTTACCACAGACATCTCTTAAAGCTGCTTGTGACAATTGCGTGATAGCAAAATTGTATTCTTCCACTTCTAACACTGCTTTTTCAGGGTCGTTAATTTTAAAGAATACCACCCCGTCAATACTACAAGGTACATTGTCTGCTGTCATTACTTCTTGTGATACTACATTAATTGTAATTACTCGAATGTCCACTTTTTGAATGGTTTCAATAATAGGAATAATCCATCGAAACCCTGGTTCTAAGGTTTTTATATATTTTCCAAATCTAAATTTTAAAGCTCTTTTATATTCGTACACAATTCTAATCCCTGAAAATAGAAATAGAAAGAGTAGTAGACTAAATGAATATGTGAATTGCATGATGGTAAGTTTTTGTTCTCAAAAAAAATAAAACGAAAGACAGGTCTATTGATAAAATGCCTACAAAAGGTTCTTAAGAATGACCTTGGTTGTTCTCAATCTAATTCAGGAAAAGTTTTCTTCTGATTAAGATATGTATAGCGTCATATACAAGTTACTGAAAAATAGTGAATTACAAAAGAGAAATCAAATATTAAATACTAGTAAGCAGTTGATTATGAGATGTATTTTTGCGCTTTTTTTTACAGGTGTTAGTAAAATATAAATAGTGTTGAAAAGTCTTTTCTAGTTTTCCCTTTAAAAATCCGCCTTAAAATTAAACGAGTACTATACATATGAATGTATTAAAAAATTTAATTCATCCCGAAGACATTACAGCTATACTGATTGTTATGGATGCATCACAAATATTAGAGACACGTTTTGAAATTATTCCACCCTGTAAATCAGGTGTATATACGCTACTTTCGCTTTCTTTTAACGACTACTTTTGGGAAAACATATTCACCAAAACATTAAAAAAATGAAAAATTTTGTAGCTGTAATATTAAAAAAAACTCCTGTGTTACTTTGTTACATTGGAATTTTCTGTGCTATTTCATGTACTAATATTGAGAAAAAAGGTCAAACCGGTTATCAAACCATAGATTCAGGTCAGACAGACACATTGTCTTGCCTTGTGTCCCCCAGTTGGTTTCCTCATGAAAACACACCGCCACCAAAAGAAGGTATCCATAGTCCTTTTGATGCTTCAGAAACAACAAATTTAATATTCCACCAATGGTCATGGCAAAAATTTTTATGGTTAACCAAACCCGTTGATACTATTTCGTTACTACCTATTCTTGTTCAAGGTACTCCTGAAATACTTATTTTAAAATCTAAAATTCCTTTATTTTTAAAACAGGAACAAATTCACCAAGTAACTAGTTCAATGAAAAAAGTACCACAACAATTTGGGACTACTGTGGTTTTAACAGATACAGGACAAGCAGGATCAGGTGGCGTTTTAAAAACGAACCCAGCCTTTAACAACGCTTCTAATTCAGCAACGGTATATTATTCTATTCACGTAAGTCCAACCATGTTTAAGGCAGCCCATGCATTCAAGGATAGTATTGTAATTGAGAAGACTTTAGATCCAAATAATAGTGCCTCATTTCCTGTAAGTTCACTAGAATTAAAAGTTTCTTGGGTAGATGCAAGTGTTATACCAAGTGATCAACTTTCTAATTATTTTATTACTGTAGCTGCTTTAAGCTCTGATGGAGGAATAACATTTACTAACACCAATGTCGCATTATTAGGAATGCATGTAGTTGGTGTGGTAGAAAATCACCCAGAATTTATCTGGGCTACTTTTGAGCACAATGATCTAGCACCTAATTACAACTGGAAAACCAATGCTGCAACATCAACAACAGAAAAGCTATTATTTAAAAGCACAAGCACTTCAGGTATCGATGGAATTACCTGGGTAGATTCTACAAAAGCAACAATTGTTCCATACAAAGCATTTGATTTATTTCAATTTGGTGTTCCGGTGAATGCAGATGGATATTTAGAAACTAGCCAAAGTGAACCTCTAAATTTCAATAACATAAAAGGTATTAATATCTGTGTAAAAAACAATTTAAAAGATGTATGGGCTAATTACTTTTACAATGGCTCTATTTGGTTAGATACCGATGGAATGTCAAAACAACAACAACAAGCCAATGTTATTTCAGGTTTGCGAAATTGTATTGCCAATGCAGATGTGGGATCTTTTGCCAGAGGCTCTTTAAATAGCGCTAATGTGACCATGGAAACCTATACGCAAACCTTTCAAGATAGCATTCATAAGATTGATGTAGGAAATTTGGCAAGTTGTTTTTCTTGTCATAGTGGAGAAAGTTATACAGGAATGAGCTCTCCAATATACCTTAGTCATATTTTCAATTCTTTTATACTGTCAGAAAGTGGAAAAACTTTAGATGAAATAGAATTACTTAAGGCCAAACAAGAAATAGAACAAATACTCCAAATGATGCAATAATAAAGTACAAGCCTTTATCTGTTTGGATAAGGGCTTTTTTATATTCTGAATAGTCTAATTCAGGTATTTATACCTATTGTCGTTCTCCATAATTAATTGTATATTAAGGACCCTAAATTGCTAGTAACCATGAATATAGAGTTTACAGATACTCAAGATACCTATTTAAAAGAGATAGAAGAGAAGCTGACCAACAACTTATTGGCTGCTCAGGTTAAAGATGTATCTGCTGGGATTCAAAATTTTTGGAAATTGTTACAAACAAATGAACAGTTGTTAATAGATAAAAATATTTCAAAAGAGCAACATGTTAGAGATGCTGAGTATACTTTTGCCTTGTATATTCTAAATAATAGGGTTCCAAAATCACTAACAAAGGTCTTGAAAACACATTATAGAATGCCAATTTCAGCATTGGATTATGATATGTTTATTACGAATTCTGATTCAGGTGGTATTCTTACTTCAAAAGGATCTTTGGAAGCAATTTCTGAATGCCTAGTATTAGACCCTGAGTGGTTTATTTCGTTATTACAATATATTTACATTCAAAAAGAAAAGCATATTCTATAAAGAAATAGGTTGTTATTTCTGTAACAAAAGAGACTGTTTCAATAACAGTTTTAGACGATTGGCAGGTAGGAGTATGGCTAGATGGAAATAGTACAGAAGTCTCCACTCTGTTAGTATAGTATTAAGAATAGCACAATTAAAACCCAATTTTGCTTAGATGTAACAGTCATGAAGCAATTCCTTTTGGAAATGCTTTTGCTCAAGTTTGATCTACTTTAAAATCCTAGTTATTTTACCAGACCATTTACATTCATTTTATACATCTTTCCTATGGGAATGATGTGTTCTTTGATGTAAATTCTATTGCCTTCAATACTTTTAATATGTTGTTTTGCTACTGCAAATGATTTGTGTACTTGCACAAAGTCTTTACTAGCAAGCATGTCTAGAATGTCTGAGACTTTCTCTCTAATGCTAATTGTTTCTGTGTTGAGTACTATTTTAGAATAGTTCCCATCAGATTCAATAAAAAGGATTTCTGAGATTTCTACTTGAATGTGTTTCTTATTGCTGTGAAAAAATATCCGTTCTGAGGTATTTGTGGTGTTGGTTACTTGTGTAACTACTGGTTTAACTTCTGTTGTTTTAGTTGCTTTGTTAACTGCTTTTAAGAAACGCTCAAAAGAGAAGGGTTTTAATAAATAATCAGAAATATCTAATTCATATCCTTCCAAAGCAAACTCCTTGTATGCCGTAGTTACAATTACTTTAGGGGCATTGGTCAATGTTTTTAAGAAATCAAAGCCTTTCAGTTTAGGCATGTTTAAATCAAGAAAAATCAAATCAACCGAATTAGAATTCAAGTATTCAATCGCTTCTATAGCATCGTAACAATGCTTTGCTAATTCCATATTGGGTAGAATGTCACAATAGCCTTTTATAATATCATGTGCGATGAATTCATCATCTATAATTAGGTACTTGATCATAATTCTAGTGTTAATTTGGCCGTATAAATATCGGTATTTGATTCTAAAACAAGGGTATGTTTTTTAGGATATACCAATTCTAACCGTCTTTTTAAATTTTTAATTCCGATTCCTGGTGCTGTTGGTGTTTCTTTTGGATCAAAATTGTTTTTAATTTCGAAAACAACTTGTTTTTCATTTGCCGACATTTTTAGGTGTACAAATGCATGCTCTCTTAAATTTTCTACACCATGCTTAAAAGCATTCTCAAGTAAAATAATAAATAGTAAAGGCATTACCTGCATCGGATATTCTGCAAGGTTAATCTCAAACTGAATATCAATTTCTTTGTGGTATCGCATACGATGCAACTCAATATATTGCTGCAGATATACAACTTCTTCTTCTAATGTAACCAACTCTTTTTCACCTTCATAAATACTATAACGCATCATTTCAGATAGTGATATGATCAACTTTTTTGCTTTTACAGGATCTTTATCAACCCAGCCATAGAGGTTGTTCAACATATTAAAAAAGAAATGAGGATTTACCTGACTTTTTAAATGCATTAACTCCGTTTTTGCCTTTTCGTTTTTTAAGGTCAGCACACTTTTTGTTTGTTTAAAGATCCAGCGGGTAATTAAAAAGAATAATACAGGGAAATAAACAAATGCAACGATTATTAAGGCGTCACTATCTCCATATACCTCTATCATTATAATTATTCTAGCAAACCCAAATACAAAAGCCCAAAAAGCCAACTGATTCATAAAGGTTTTAGAAAGTGCCTTTTTGTTTTTTTTCTGAAGTTGATAATTTATTAGTTGTACAGTAATAAATAGAAGGGTGTAGATCAGTAAGATGCCAAAAACGGTTGCAAAATCCTTTCTATCTGGTTGAGACTCTAACACTCCGGTGATACAAATAAAAATGCTAATAACAGAAAACAGGATCACTTCTTTTTTTGTAACAGTAAGCGAAAATGGGGCTGTTTCTTTACGGTTTAAAAAGTAAAAAAATGGCAAGTACGTGATACCACTTACTGAAAGGACGGAAAAAGAAAGTCCTGTGAAATTAATTTGATATCGCATACAAACCATTCCAAAAACCCAAAAAATAACACTTAATATCAGTGTAATAAAAACCCGTCTATATCGATTGTAAAATATTTCCATGGCTCAAAATTAGTGGAATAAAAGGTTCCTACCAAACAAGTTGACAAACAACCTTTACCTAGTGATGAATTCATTTTTAGTGTCGATGTAAAACTGATATAGTCATAAACATGATTTGTGTACTTAGCAAATGAGTGTTTATCACAGTTACTTTTTTTAAGCATCTTAACGCTATAGGTTTGTTGCTCAATAACCATAAAACAAGTAAAAATGAGCAGTTTAAAAATAAACAACGTATCCAAAACCTATGCAAATGGGGTGAAAGCACTTCAAAACATCACCTTAGAAATTCCTACTGGGATGTTTGGTTTATTAGGACCCAATGGTGCAGGGAAATCTACCTTAATGAGAACCATTGCTACTTTACAAGAAGCAGATCAAGGAAGTATCACTTTAGGAGATTTGAATGTACTAGAACAAAAACATGAAGTTCGTAAAATACTAGGATATTTACCACAGCAATTTGGAGTCTATCCAAAAATATCTGCTGAGCAATTATTGAATCACCTTGCCGTTTTAAAAGGTTTGACCAATGCACCTGAACGAAAAGAAATGGTACAGGCATTATTACACAAAACCAACTTATACGAAAAAAGAAAACAACACTTAGGAGGCTTTTCTGGTGGAATGAAGCAACGTTTCGGAATAGCACAGGCTTTATTAACCAATCCAAAATTATTAATTGTAGATGAACCTACTGCTGGTTTAGATCCTGCAGAAAGAAACCGATTTTACAATTTATTGTGTGAACTTGGAGAAAACACTGTGGTAATTTTATCAACCCATATTGTAGATGATGTAAAGGAGTTGTGTAACAACATGGCCATTATCAACCAAGGGCAAGTATTGTTGAAAGGAAATCCATTGGATGTAATTAATGACATTGAAGGAAAAATCTATCAAAAAACCATTCATAAGAATGAACTGAAAGCATACAAAGAAAACTATCAAGTAGTTGCTGATAAACTTTTTATAGGAAAACCTGTAATCACCATTTTAAGTGATACGGAGCCAGGAAATGGTTTTCAACCCATTGCTTCTAGTTTAGAAGACGTGTATTTTTCTCAAATTTTTAATCATAACTCTAAACGATAAACACCATGTTGTACGAAATATTTAAATTCGAAATTTTATACAGGGTGAAAAGAGTTGATACCTATATCTTCTTTCTCTTTTTATTCTTGTTTTCTATCGTTGGAGTAGATTTTATATACGGTGGAGTAGACCTAGGTCCTTTAAAAAGAAATTCGCCATTGATTATTGCCAGAACCATGGGTATACTCACAGGATTCAGTATGATGGTTACCTCAATGATAATGGGTGTTCCAATATTACGAGATTTTGAGCATGATATGGAATCCCTAATATTTGTAAATCCAATTAAAAAAAGAGATTATTTACTAGGGCGTTTTTTAGGGTCATTTGTAATCCTAATCATCATATTTACTGCATTAATATGGGGAAATGCACTAGGAGAGTTGATGCCTTGGAGAAATCCAGAACATATGTTAGCCTTTAATTTAATGACCTATGTTCAGCCTTATTTTACCGTGGTTTTACCCATTTTATTCTTTGGAGCAGCCTTGTTTTTTGTAACTGGAGCATTGACTAAAAAATTAATTGTAGTCTATACACAAGGACTTTTTACTTTTGTTATATTTATATTGACAAAATCAATTGAGAATAGATTTGTAGCGGCAATTTTAGATCCGTTTTCGTTGACAACCTTGTCCGAATTGACAAAAGATTGGACACCGGTTGAATTGAATTCAAACTTAATGCCTTTTTCTGGCGTCTTATTATATAGCAAACTATTCTGGATTGCCATTGGCGTTTTGATTTTTGCTTTTGGATATAAAAAGTTTCAATTCCAAGTAGTTTCAAGCAGTTCAAAAAAGAAAAAGAAAGCGACTCTAATTACGGCAGAAGAAATTTCAAATTCTGATACTGAATTACCAATTGTAAGCCTTAGAAGTGGATTTAAATCTCAATATTCACAGCTACTACAACATGCTTGGTTCTACTTTACATCCATCTTAAAAGAAGTTTCTTTTTGGGCCATTGTAATCAGTGCTATGGTTATTATTTTAATTAATTCTATTAGTTTAGGAACTGTGTATGGTGTAAACAGTTACCCAGCAACTTATTTCATAATAGAAGAACTGATTGAGATGTCTAGCTTCTTTTTTATTATTGTAATGGTTTTTTATTCTGGTGAATTGATTTGGAAAGAAAGAGGAGCGAAGCTAAACCTTATTTATGATGCGCTGCCAAGTAATAACGGTATCAATTTGATGGGGAAATTTATTGGATTGGCATTAACCTACATGGTTATTATGTTGTCTTTGATCTTAGCTGGCGTTATTTTTCAAAGTGCACATGGCTATTATAAATTTGAACTAGATGTCTATTTTATCAGCTTTTTTGGTGATTTATTACCATTCTTGCTTTTGCATACATTCATCTCCTTTTTTATCCATGTATTGGTTAACAAGAAATTTGTAGCCTATATTTTAGTAATAACATTTTTCATCGGGATATTTGCATTAGGTATTTTTGGATATAATCATGACTTGTATAGTTTTGGAGGACACAACATCGGTACCTATTCTCAGATGAATGGTTTTGGACATTTTTTAGCACCGTTTTTATGGATTAAAGCGTATTGGTTTGTGTTTTGTGCTTTTGTGATGTTGATTACTAGTTTGTTTTTAGTGAGAGGAACAGAAACAAATTTTAGGATTCGTTTGAAACAAGCAAAACAACGCATTACACCATCTGTGCTAAAAACAGGGTTGGTAATTGGAGTTCTTTTTATTGGATTGGGAAGTTTTATTTTTTACAATACCAATGTCTTAAACAAACGATGGTCTGACACAGAAAAAACAGCATTTAGAGCAGGGTATGAGCAAACATTGAAAAAGTTCGAGAAAATTCTACAGCCAAAATTAGTGGATGTAAATCTACAGGTAGAGTTATATCCTGCTTCAAGAGACTATACAGCTAAAGGAACCTATATACTTGTAAATCAAAGTAAAAAACCAATACAAAATATACATATTCAGAAATTAATTGAGAGCCAAATTACTTTAGAATACATTGAGTTTGATGCAGAAACTAGATTAAATGAAAAGTATCTAGACTATGATTATTATGTGTATGAATTGAAAGAAGCACTACAGCCAGGCGATTCTATTAGCATGAAATTCAAGCAAGTTTTTACCACAAAAGGATTTGAAATGGGGAATACGAACACGAAGATCGTGCACAACGGAACCTTTTTTAAGAACAGTGATTTTCCTACAATTGGATACAGTAATATGTATGAGTTAAGAAGTACTACTGATAGAGAAGCAGCAGGATTGACCGATAGAAAAGGAATGGCAACAAGAGACGATGCTTTTGAGTTGAAAAACGGCGTAAATGGTGATGATGGATATCAGATTGATTTTGAAATAATGATTGGTACCGCTGTGGATCAAACTGCAATTGCACCCGGAAAATTGGTAAAAGCTTGGAAAAAAGAAAACAGGGCCTATTTTCATTACAAAATGGACAGCCCAATGGTTAATTTTTATTCTGTAGTATCTGCAAGGTACGAAGTAGCTAAAAATAGTTGGATGCCAACATCAGATTCGATCCCTCAAAAAGCTGTCGATTTAGAAATTTATTACCACAAAGGACATGACTATAATTTAAAACGCATGTTTAACTCCATGAAAAAATCATTTGCTTATTATAGTGCCAATTTCAGTCCGTATCAATACCAACAAATGCGAATTATGGAATTTCCTAGATATGCGAGTTTCGCACAATCTTTCCCCAATACAGTTCCGTTATCTGAATCAATAGGTTTTGTTTTAGATATTGATGACTCTAAAGATGTAGATATGGCATTTTATGTAACCGCACATGAGCTAGCGCACCAATGGTGGGGATTACAGGTAGTTGCTGCCAATGTAAAAGGAAGGCATTTGATTTTAGAAACCTTATCGCAATATGCTGCTTTGATGGTATTAAAAAAGGAATATGGAAAAGACAAAGTAGTGCAGTTTATTGAAGGTGAATTAGATACCTATTTAGAAAGTAGAAAAAACTCACTAGAAGTACCAATGTCTTTAGTTGAAAAACAATCTCATATTTACTATAATAAAGGAGCAATGAATATGTTTGTTTTGCAAGAAAAGATAGGAGAGAAGCAAATGAATTTAGCCTTGAAACGTTTTGTAAAAGATTGGAATGCTTTTGATCCTAATTTTAGCAGAGAACGCTATGCTACGAGTGCTGATTTATTGGAATATATCTATGAGGTAACACCAGATTCACAAAAAGCAACAGTGTTTGAGCTACTTGAAACTGTAACTACCTATGACGCAAGTATTAAAAAAACAGTTTTGCTAGAAAATGATACTAATTCATTTACAGTGAACGTACAAATAAAGGTAGAAAAGTGGCAAACAGATTCAAAAGGAATTCAGAAAAATGTCAATCCGGATACGGTAGCTGAATTGTCTATATATGGTGTAGATGCTGATGGTAATGATCTGCTTTTAGAAACTAAAAAAGTACAAATGAATACTGATACAACAGATATAGTATTGAAATCTAAAACCAAACCAAGCAAGGTTGTTCTAGATCCAAATTATTTGTTGCTAGATATAAACAGAGATAATAACAGCAAAGAGTTATAAGAAAATTGTAGTTTACTATAACAAAAAGAGGGTTCAATGTATGTAAGATGAAAGTGTTTTTACTTGGTTTTATTGATGATTTCACTCATCATTAGCTCTCTAATTTGAACCACTATGGCAATATGCTGTAGTGGTTTTATTGTTTGAAGAAACCTATGTAAACTAATAAACGAATCAAATAGTGCATTGAAGGTTACAAAGAAACCAACCAACTAAAATTGAAGGACGTCTGATGAAGGTGTGAGTATCTTGTTGTTAATTTTAAAAAATAGAACACATGCATACTCCAATTAAATTAAGACTTGTAAGAAAGCAATGCAATGAATATGTAGTTCTGTTTCCAAATGAAATTAAATTAGTCTTCTTAAATAATTACTATTATACTCAATTGCTAAAAGATAGGAATTATACGTTTGTACAAAACAATATTGAATAATTCCCTTACTAGGAGTGTCTTCTTAAAAACTCTATTTAACATAATGTAAATTATAATACAAATGTATTCTATAAGTAAAATGGCGATTACTGTGTATTTAACATAATTGTAGATATAACAACACACAGTGTTTTATATCGGCAACAATTATGTTACAGCCATTTTACGACCTGCTGTTTATTACATTCGTAAGCTATAATTCCACATTATGTAAAATATCCCACGAATATTCTATTTCTTAACGATATTCAGTACTTGGGTCAATAATATTTCAAATATGTTTTACTATATAAGATAAAAGCTTCGGAATTTCTGCTTGAAAACGCTCTATTGTATTACATAAATGAAATTATTTCTTAACCAACTTAATTGTTTTACTGGTTTTATCGTAATACAGTTTAACTATATATACCCCTTTCTTAAGATGTGTAATTGAAATCGATTCAAAATCATTATTCTGAACCATAATACGCTGACCAAGAATATTATATAGTTCTAATCGTGTTAATGAGTTACTATTATTAATAAATATTTTATCACTTGCTGGATTTGGATAAACAGAATAGTTTCCTTTTTCTAAGTTTTCTAAACTTAGTGTCCCTTTTTGAACTGTAATAGTTTCAACATCACAAATATTTGATTCTAAATTATCGTTGTTAATCGCAGTTACCTTAAACTGATATTCTCCGTTTATGGATAAGTTATTAGTGGTATACGAGGTAGTATTACTTGAAGTTGTAGCTATTATAGAGTAATTAATATCTGTAGGTCCTTTCATTTTTATTAAAAACCCAGTTTCTCCAGTTGAATTATCTGTCCAAGATAAATTTATTGCAGTACCGTTCAAAACTCCTTTTAAATTACTTGGTGCTGGTAATCCAATCAGTCCATATTCTTGTTTAATAAATTCGAATTGATTTTGAATATCTTGAGCAAAAGTTGCGTCAAACTGATTGATATACTCTAAATACCTTGGCCACTGATAATCATAGTCTGGCATAATAGTATTGTGATAAACAAGATAATCATCCATAGTTAGCGGGGCTACATTACATTGATAATACTCAATCAAAGACTTTATTTCTTGACTTTTAGTCATTGTTGAAAGTTGGTTTACTGTATCAGTTGAAGGGTTTATTCCCCAAAAGTGAAATAATGGAGTTAGGTTTTTACCTACAGCATTTGAAGCCGCTGTTATGTATTCATCACGACCAACAATAAAGCCTCTATCATCACAAGCAGTACTCGATTGTTGTTGTCCTGCTTTGTAGAAAGCCCCATTAGTGTCTCCTAATGCTTGCCAACCAAATAGTTTAACAATGTCTGCATATTTAGCCCAACCTCTTGGTTGGTATTTTAGCATGTCTTTATCTTCCATTGGAACACTATTATCAAAACCCATTGGTAGATTTTGCCTAAAATTAGTAGTGATAATCCAATCAAAGACAGCTTCTTCAAAAGTAAAAGGTTTATTTCCAGTATTCACTCTACTATAAGCAAAAGAGTCTTCAATAGACATATTGTATACCTGACTGTTTACCGATATAGCAAGCGTATGAACAACGGTTTCAGCTTCAATTGTATGACAAGGACTACCTGTCCCAAAGTTTAATGTAGGATGCAAATGATTATGACCCATTTCATGGAAAAGAGTAAAATGCCTTGGTCCATCTAATACTTTAAGAGGGTTCCATAAATCATCATTTCTCATTTCTGATATTGGTATAACTTGTGGGTAGCCTGCTCCATATGCCGGAGTAACTAACCTAGTATCAAATGTATAATACTCTGCTTTTGGTCTATTAAGAGGACGTCCAGATGCAATACGTATCGCATCCATTGTATCGTCCCATTTTTTCATAATTTCGGTAGGGTTTGTAATGTTAATAATTTCCTCAACAGGAATAGTAATCATGAATTTATCTGATTCGAAATCAGCCCAAGGTGCTTTATTATTTGCCACTTGATTTAGCCATTCTGCATCGGTAGATATTGCTCCTTCTTTTAAAGAAAAATAGGGCATTTTAATAGCATTTTCAATGGTTGCAGAAAACTGTCCTATATTGGTTCCATCAGGAATTTTAAAATAGATTCCACCACCAAATGGGCTCGCTATTGATATCGTTGAACTGGTTATGTTATATTCAACCGAAATATCTTTAAATCTATTTATTCGGCCAATATAATTAGGGTCCATATCTCTAAAATGATGTCCTACTATTACAGAAATACCTGAATTTATAACAGAGCTAGGTACTGTAACATTAACTATATCTCCGGGTTTAAGGTAATATCCTGTTGGTCTAACAACTCTAGACTGGTCAGTGAACTCTGCTGCTACATCTACGTTATATGTTCCATTAATATCAACGTTAGCACTGGTAATATTAATTGCTCCTGCCCTTACTTCTCCTGGAATTACTTTATGGTGTTCAAATATAACATCTTTCATGTTTTGAGCATTACCATCTACAAATTGACTTTCAAAAACATAATTTTGCGCAAAAAGTAATGCTCTAGATTCTGTAGATAATTCACTTTCATAATGCGAATCACCATCACTGTATAGAGGTAGATTGTTGTTTTCAAATGTGCCTGTAAACGAAAACAACACGTCTTTAATATCATTATAGTTAGCAAAATAGAGATTGTATTTAATGATATCTAAATAGTTATTTTTTTCTGTACTTGTAAGCGATATGTTTCCAAGGATACTCTCTTTTAATTGATTAAAAGCGCTTTTTAAATTATTAATATCATAATGAATTTCATTGTAAATTAATAAGTTGTCTAGTGAGAAGTCATCATTAAATTGAGGATGAAATGAATCATCAAAACCACCAATTGTTATTGGGGTACTTTGTATAGCAAGAAGAAATGCATCTTTATCAAAATTATTGGGCAATGACTCATCTATAGTGACTATGTCATCTATTTCGATGGTGTACTTTTTATTTAGAAGGTTTACTTTTAAAGTAAATTTCCTCCAAGTATGTGTTTCAACACTCTTAATCGCTTTCCATATGTAATTACCATTGCTCTGACCGTCATCAATCACGAAAATAACTTCACCTCCTGTTTCTATAATTGAAAAACCGGCAGTATCCCAAAACCCATCAACATTTCCAGTATTACTAATAATGATTTTGTTATTTGTATTGCTAGAGGTTTTGTAGTCAAAAGTTACTTGAAAACTTTCCTTTGTAAATTGTTGGCTTAAAGTTATTGGCAGTGTAGCATAAGCATCCAATTTTCTATGTAAGAATGAAAGGCCATTTTCTGTTAAAAAACTTATATTGCCTGTAGTACTTCCATTATAACTATTTGTTTGGTCATTTAAATTGTTATCTAGATTATAGGATGCTGTTTGAGCAAAATTGTTGATGCTAAAAAAGAAAACAACTACAGTAAGGATAATATTTTTAATATTCATATATTATAAATTAATTTCATTATTAGAATGACTTTCTTTTATTTCTTTTTCTAGTTTTTCTAAAACACTCAATTCTATTTGCAGCCGCTCATTTTCCTTTTGCAAACTTTTTGATTTATCCGTTTTAAAGAGTTTAATTATGAATTGCTTTAAAGACATTTTTGTAGTTTTAAACTGTTTGACTAATTCAAATTATTTTTTCTTGAATTGTAATTCGTCAAAAATATAACTAGTAATTATAAATAAAAAGAATATATCATAGACAAGTCATTGACAACGTGTAAAAACGGTATCGACAATTGATAGACAAAAGCAATTAAAACAAATATAAACAACTGAATGTCAGAGATCTTAAATAGTAAAGAAAAGGTTTTAAAACTTATTTAAAAACTCGTTTAAATCTTCATTTGAAGATAAATTAAGTTTCTTTCGGAGTCGGAATCTACTGGTATAAACCGATTCTATAGCAACATTTTGAAGAGTTGCAATCTCATTGTTATCAATATTTAAACGGATGAATGAACAAAGTTTAATTTCTGTTTTAGTAAGTAAAGGAAAATCTTTTTGTAATTTTTTATAAAAAGCAGTATTTAAAATGTCTACTTTATTTTGAAAATCGACAGTATGTTTTTCAACAATTTCTCTGTCAGAAACTATTTTTTCCAAAGCTTTAAAATTGGTGTCGCTTTGTAATGAGTTAGACTTTTTTAATTTTTTAATATGAACTAGTATTTGTGCTCTCCATTTTTGGTTACGAGAAATATTCAGCGCAAAATCGGAAATATCTTTTTGTTTATAGTTAATTTCATTTTGTAACATTTCATTTTTAAGTTTACCGAGTTTTACTTGCTCTCTTTTTCTTCGTAAAACAATGATGATAATTGTGAAAAGTAAACCAAATATACCAGTAATTGCACTCGTATATTTCCAAAATCGTGTAGATGCCTTCTCTAATTGATGTTTAGTTTCAGTTTTTTGGCGTTCTACTAATTGAATGCTATCTATTGCTTTTTGTTGTTCATAAGTATGTTTAGCATCTAAAAGAGCAAATTCCTTAATGCTTTTAATATTAATATCTTTTATTTGTTGCCTTTTGTAAGCTCTATAGTATGCAAAAGCTTTCTCTATTTTATTTAAATCTGAGTAAGAGTTGCTCATTGCTAATAAACGATTGGCGAGTAAGACATCCAATTCCATTTCTAGCACTAAATCAAGTGATTTTTTATGATATTTTATGGCTTGTTTAGGTTGCTTTAATTTTCTATAAGCGACTCCTAGATCGTTATAACTTCTTTCTATTCCAATTTTATTCTTTTCTGCTAGACTTATTTCTAAATCTTCATTAGAATAAATAATGGATTGATAATAATTCTTCTTTTTTCTAGCATAAGTTGATTTGCGAGCTAAAGCAAAAGCTTTTCCTCTTTGATACCCTATAGAATCTGCTACATTGTATGCCTTGTTTACATAGTATTCTGCTTTTTCATGATCTCTAAAAACCGAAAAATATTTGGAGTATTGATTTAATCCATTTACAATCTCTTTATGATTGCCATAAGTACTTGCTAATTCATAAGCATATTTAGTAAACTGCCACGACTTTAAACTGTCTTTTTTAGTTAAATACAACCTACCTAAAAGACGATATGTATAGCAGAGAGTGAATGTTTCTCCTATTTTTTCTTTTATCTTTAAACTTTCTTGAATTGCATTTAAACTTTTCGCCAGTTCACCCCCTTTACGATAATAGAAGCTTAAATTGTCGAGCATTATTGATTTTTTCAACAAAAAATAATTGTTTTTTTTGTTTTTCGACAAAATACGATCATTAATAATAGTGACTGCTTTTTCAAAACTAGTGATACATATTTTTGGTTTTATACGTTTGGATGTATTTCCAAGTAAATATAATCTTTCAACTTTTATACTATCATTTTGTGTATATATTATATGAGAATAGAAGCCTAAAAATGTAAATAAGATTAGAAACTTGCTGAGCTTTGTTTTATTTGAGGTGAAAGTTGTACTAATTAATGTCAAATGAAATTATTTATTTCAAATATACTAAAACTAATAAAGGCAAAATGAAATGTTAAAAATAAACATCAAACTTGTTTGACAGTTTTATAGCTAAAAAATAAAATTATTTGAAAGTTAAGTAGTTCCCAACCATTACACACACACATTATACTTCCCTCCTACGTCGTCGCATAAAAAGTGTTTACTCGCTCCTTTCATATTTTATAAATAAGAGCTCGTGAATCTCGTAAATTCGATTTCATTAACATTGTGAATAAAGGCTTTTGAAGATTTTTTTTGAAGGAAATTAGTTGTTATTACTTCTCTTTTTACCCAAGCAAAGTAACATAACGCGGGACATTATAATATATTTTTAATATTGGATAATCCTGTGGATGATTCAATATTAAAACAACATGTAGTTATAGATCTTATATGCTTTACTATGTAAGCTATTATTACATAATGTAAAATATCTCAGGTGAATCTACATGTAAAACCAAATAAAACATCCTATAATTTAAAACTAATTTGATAAACTTTCACTCAATACTCTTAATTTGGTTTCCATAGCTTGATATGTAAGAAACTGACTATTTAAACTTTTTATCATTGGATCTAAAACAATTTTATTCAATTTAGATTTTCTTTTTATTGCTTTTTTAAAAACAGCATCTGTAAGATATAATTCATGAGATTCTTTTAGGAAATTTAAATATTCCTCAAATGTCATTTGATCATTAATCAAACTCTTCTGACCATTAAACTCCAACATATAATTAACTAAATCATTCTGAATCTTTAAAGATAGTTCTTGGTTCACCCTAAATTGCAATTCAAAATGATCTAATTCGGCAATAGGTTTTCTGAAAAAAGAATTCTTAAACATAAATATAGCAACAAACAACACAATCACACCAATAGTAATTTCCATACTTTTTTCATCAAATATAACATAAATTACACCTCTCTATCTTTTTCGTTCCAAAAAGAAACTAATGTTAAGAAATAAAATTTGGTGAAATACGGTTATAGTTCTAGATACTATTTGATAGTTATAATTATAGTATGTAAAATATCCCAAGAGCAATCTATTTCTATACAATATTCAGTACTTAGGTCAATAATATTTCAAATAAATTAAAATATAGAACCATTTCATGTCAGATTTATTTTCAAACTAAAAAGCATCCATTGGATGCTTTTTAGTTTGAATACTATGTAAAATTTAAACAGAAAATATTAAAGATTTATTACTTGGGTCTAAGGTTCTCAATGATTTTTGCATCCATCCAATACGGGTTTCCTTCCCAATAGGTACTTCCATCATCTCTAACTTTTTTATCTCCCCTCCAAAAAAACAAATATTTTCCATCGGGTGTCACTCTTGGGCGCTGCTCATAAGCTGCTGTGTTTATTTGA
>Ga0105359_10000299_pt1 | contig 41084 bp, 35 predicted proteins | sample GOMGulsemesocosm_6_FD_83659 | JGI IMG/M metagenome (GOLD analysis project Ga0105359, IMG submission 83659) | Methane-oxidizing microbial communities from mesocosms in the Gulf of Mexico - GOM8C Gulf of Mexico | ecosystem: Environmental > Aquatic > Marine > Cold seeps | place: Gulf of Mexico...
CGTCATTCGCCCCATCTTTTCTTGATGTAAAACTAGATTCTCGGTGATTAGCGCAGCTTGGTAGCGCACCTGGTTTGGGACCAGGGGGTCAGAGGTTCGAATCCTCTATCACCGACCACATTTAAAAAAACCGCACTTGTTGCGGTTTTTTTTCGTCTGCAGTTTGTTAAATGAACCTCTTACAGAAACCGCCGGGGTATTCATTGGTTCGCATCCTCTATCACCAAGCACATTTGAAAAGCCCGTTTGATTGAAAAATCAAACGGGCTTTTTGCATTTATAGGATTTCTAATAAACCTCTGGGGGTTTCACTGGCTCGAACCCTCTATCACCGAGCACATTTAAGAAAACCGCACTTGTTGCGGTTTTTTTGTCTGCAGTTTGTTAAATGAACCTCTTACAGAAACCGCCGAGGTATTCATTGGTTCGCATCCTCTATCACCAAGCACATTTGAAAAGCCCGTTCGATTGAAAAATCAAACGTGCTTTTTGCATTTATAGGATTTCTAATAAACCTCTGGGGTTTTCACTGGCTCGCATCCTCTATCACCAAGCACATTTGAAAATCCCGTTTGATTGAAAAATCAAACGGGATTTTTGCATTTTAGAGTTTCTCACAGAAACCTCCGGGCATTTACTGGTTTGAACTATCTCTCTCACCGAGTACTTTGAGAAAGTCGCACTTGTTGCATTTTTCCGTTTGCAGTTTATGGATGCCGAGCCTATTAGCTAGGTGTGCGGAAAAGACCACTCAGATATCAAGCTTTTCTTGAACTGATTGCTTATCTGTAGAGCCTAGGTTTTTTGTTGTTCCAGCTGTTAATAATAAAAACCAGGAAAGTTCTTTATGTTTCATGTGGTTATGGTTTTTCATTTAAAAATCTTCCAACAGAGAAAATAGGCATTGTTATCGGGGCTGCTCATTAGGGGATGTTTGTTGTTAAAAATATAATCTAAGTAATTATCATTTATATCAATTATTCGAGTCGCTTCAATTTTAAACTTTTTGCTGTGAGTGATAATGACCTGTCAGTTACATTTTTGTGACTATCGAAATCATATTTATTTCTACTTAAGGAAAAGTAATGGAATACAAATTAAATAAAATAGTACTCGCTTTAAGCTTGCTACCTGTCGCGCTGAATGCAACGGCTTATAGCATCGAGGTGTATCAATCAGAGTTAGCACAGTTAGAGCTTACTCAGTTAGCAGAAGCGCCAGTTAGCGCTGATGGCTCATCAACAACAGACAGTTTATATTGGACCAAAAGCAACACTGCAGGCAGTGATGCTATTTCATGCGTGTTAACAGAGGCACAAACCCCATATTTAGTGACACAGCAAAACAGCTTTACAGCTTGTTTGGTTAATAACTTTAATATCGATATTATTGATAACCAAGTCAATATGGATGAATTGCCAAAGCTAGGTCTTGATAGCTCTGCGAGATCTACTCGCAATGTTTCTATTGCAAGCTTTGATGATAGCGTAATATCTGAGCATCTCATCTCGTGGTTTATGCCTGAAAATGAATCAGCAGACGTATCATTGCAAGAAGTATTAGCACAGGGCTTTGTTATCGAATTACCATCACGTGGTGATGTGTTAATTAATAATATTCGCATTTACCCAAGTAGTGCTGGTTTCAGTGTGCAAGGTAAAGTGGCCGGTGATGAATACTCAAGTGTATTTTTACATTTTAATGGTCAATACTGGAATGGTTCGATCCACACGGGTAATGAAGTGTTTACTGTATCTGCAGAGACAGAAAGCCAATTATTATTGCAACTTCGTCAACTCACTGAGTTTGATGAGCATGATGATGCACCTGAAATGCAAGAGCATGAATTAGAAGCCGATGAAAGTTTCTTACGAAATGAAATACGATCTTCGGGTCAATCTACCATTGATATCGTGGTTGTGTACTCTAGCGTCTATGCTAGCCGCTTTAATGGTAGTGACAGTAAAATCCGCGCTGCGATTGAAACACGCGTAGCAGAAGCGAATGTTATTTATCAAAACTCGAATATCAATCAAAAAATTGTTCTATTAGGTTACAAAGAGATCTCACTTAAAGACAGCGTTCGCTCAGGCTCTGATGTTGCACGTTCAAGTGAAGCAAAAGCGATGCGTGATGAATACGGGGCAGATTTAGTCTCATTTTGGACTGTCAATGGCTCTGCTGGTAGTGCGCAAAATTACTCGGGTAGTTCAAGCAACGCATACAATACCTCGCGTAAAAACGATATTGAGACACGTTACACCTTCGTACATGAACTAGGTCATAGCATGGGTGCTAAGCATGATCGTCAAACCTATGTTGAAAAAGGCCGTGGTAATGAATTAAAACCAAGCTTATACAAATACGGGAAAAGTTTTGACACTTATCGTACGGTAATGTCTTATGATAATTGTACAAAAAACAGTGCGTGTAATCGTATTATGCATTTCACTAACCCGCGTGTTGATTATCGTGGCGTTGCGACGGGTATCGCATACAGCTCAAGCAATCCTATTAATGACAAAATTAATGGTCCTGCAGATAATGCACGACGCTTAAATGAAACCCGCGCTAGCATTGCTAATTTTAAAACGCGTAAAAAGATTTATACAGGTGGTGGGGTGGTCACACCAACACCGCGTGTAACACCGACTCCTGTAGTGGTTACACCAACGCCTCGTGTGACACCGACTCCTGTAGTGGTTACACCAACACCGCGTGTCACACCGACTCCTGTAACTGGTGTTGCGCCGTTTATAGCGGGTAAGACTAAAGCCAATAACGGTGAGGTTTTCTCTTACAGTGGTGCCTGTTTTAAAGCGAAAAACAGCCCTGGTAGTTGGGAAACACCATCTTCAGCATCTTGGTTCTGGACTGAAGTTGCTTGTGAAGGGGCTGTAGTAACGCCAACACCAGTTGTAATTACACCGACACCTGTTGTTTCTACACCGACTCCTGTAGTGGTTACGCCAACGCCTGTGATTGTTACACCTCCGCCAGTTGGTGGTTCAGGCTGGAGTGCATCAAAAGTTTATAACAGTGGTGATACTGCCGTTGTTAAAGGTGTGACTTATGTTGCTGGCTGGTGGACGAAAGGTGAAGAGCCTGGCACTACTGGTAAATGGGGGGTGTGGAAAGAGGTTAAATAACCTTTTAATATACTAATCATCTTCAGGGATGCATTCGCATCCCTTTTTGCTTCGTTATTTTAATCTTTATACCTTATTACTTCTTTTGTTCTAAAAGCTCATTAAGTCGAGTAAAATCGTTTGTTGATAATGATCACAATTATAATAAGGGACAAAATGAAACAAACAATAATAAAAGCAAGCTGTATTGTATTAGTCGCAATGACAAGCAGTGTTGCGTTTGCTGCTAATGAGACGAAACCACTTGGCATTAAAGTGGGTATGGCTGTTGATCAAGGTTTTGGGGTAACGGCACAATTTAATAACAATATTAATGTGTTTCTTGGTAATGATGGACTCTCTGCAGATTACATTTTAAAAAGAGGTCAGTTTGATGCTGACATTCCATTCAACTGGTATGTGGGGGTCGGTGGTGCAATTAATTGGGATAACTCTTATAGCCATCATCACAATGATGGTTCGTGGCATGGCGAAGATTATAATGCGTACAAAGCACGAGTACCATTGGGAGTTACTTTACCTTTTGCAAAAAATTGGGATGTTTATGGTCAAGTGGCCCCTGCGTTAGAGTATCGTGATAAACCACATGATAGCGACTTTGAGTTTGGATTAGATTTTGCTCTGGGTATTCGTTACGCATTCTAATAACTATTTTTGATAAATGCTAAAAGCCTTTTATTGTAATGCAGTAAAAGGCTTTTTATTTGAAGTTATCAAGCTTTAAAGGTCTTAACCAACTCCCTCAACTGTACTCCTAACTCACTAACGCCATCGCTACCGTTACTAATTTTAGAAGATAGCTGGGTCGACTCTTCGGAAAGGCCTGCAATTGCCACTACCCTTTCATCTATCTCTCTGGTAACACAAGATTGTTGCTCTGCTGCTGTTGCAATATGATGATTAGCGTCTGAAATAGCAGTGATCGCTTCGGAAATAGAGTCTAATGATTGTGTTGCTTCATTCGCTTGATCAACTGCATCATTGGCAATTTTTGCGCTGTTAGAAATAGCGGAAACGGCTTCAGTCGCTTTATTTTGAAGCTGTGCAATGATCTCATTAATTTCAAGTGTGGCTTCCTGTGTTCTACCCGCTAGTGTTCGTACTTCATCGGCAACCACTGCAAAGCCTCGGCCCTGTTCACCTGCACGAGCAGCTTCAATCGCAGCATTTAGCGCTAATAAGTTTGTCTGTTCGGCAATGCCTTTAATTACAGAAAGAACCGAATCTATCGAGCTACACTCGGTATTTAGTTCACTAATAACAGTGCTTGCGCTGCCTATCTCTGTTGATAACTCCTCAACGGATTGTGCTGAGTTAGTGACTATTGTTTTACTGGTTTGAGCTTCTGTATTTGCGCCCTCTGCAAGGCCTGCGGCAGTTGTTGCACTTTCTGCTATCTCACTAATTGTACTTACCATCTGTGTAGAAGCGGTTGCAATTTGTGCTGTTTCGGCATTTTGCTTTTCACTACTGCTTAATGATTGTTGTGATAACGTAGATAGGTCAATGGAGGAGTTTTTCACCGCTTTAGCGGAGTCTTGGATCTCCTTAATGATATTTTGGATTTTTTCAATAAATTCATTAAATGACAAAGATAATTTGGCAATTTCATTTTTACCCTTAACAGGCAGACGTTGTGTTAAATCACCTTCACCTTTTGCTAAGTCTTCCAAAGCTTCGGTTGTTTTGTTAAGTGGTATAATAATGCTTTTGGCAATAAAATATGAGACGAATAAAAGTAGCAACGTGATAATAACTAACCCCATAAATAGATTACTCATAAATGCCCACATGGTCTCTTTAACGTCATCAATATAGACCCCAGAGCCTATGATCCAACCCCATGGTTTAAAGGTTTTAACAAAAGATATTTTTTCAACAGGGTTTTCATGACCAGGTTTAGGCCAAAGGTAATCAACCACTCCTCCATCTGGGTTCTGTTGAGCTACTTCTACAAAGGCTTTGAATAAAAATTTACCATTTTTATCTGTTACAGTTGAAAGATCTTTGTCATTAAGTGCAGGTTTAATAGGGTGTACAACCATTGTGGGTGTTTCATCATTAATCCAAAAATAATTACCATTGTCGTATCGCAGTGTATTAATTGCTGCAATAGATTGCATTTTTGCCTGCTCTTCGGTTATTTTTCCGGTTTTATATTCCTGATAATGGCCATTAATAATGCTATGGGTGGCTTCAACTAAAAACCTCATCTCCAGTTGCTTTTCAGTCAGCAACATATTGTTGCTCTGTATTAGTGATTGAGTTGTGACCAACAACATACCCGCGACCCCTAACACAACAACAATAATTAGTTTTAGTTTGATAGAAAAGTTATTCAGTAGGTTCATTGGGGCACCTTTTTTGACGATTGTGAAAAAATAAATAAAAAGTAGTACATTAAAAATGTAGTGCGGAAAAATAAAAACACAAATGTTGTTAAATTTTATATGTGTCCATATCACCACAAGTTGTTGATTTGTAGTTGTGTTACCTACGTGGTGTTAATGAGTTGTTATTTTTTTGCTAAATATTGTTGAGATCATCGCGCTATTAGAATAACTATTTCTCTGTGATATTTGACTGTCTGTGAAAAAGTATTTTGGCTAGTGAGCTTAAGCACATTAATGTCTGTAATGGCAATGCATTGCGGATGTTAATCGTTTTGCAATGTTTAACGATAAAGCTGTTTTAGTACCTAAGTAGCCTTAGTTTTTATGAATGCACTACATTGCTTACATTGGGCTTTCGACATCAAAGGCACCTAGCCGAAACACACTTATCTACATTGCTCCGCCATCAGCACTATAAAAGCCACTATGTGAATGCTCAATAAAGCCTTGGTTAATCATCTTAGCTAGAAACGGATCTGCTTCGTTATCACCAATATCTGCATAATCAGTTAACTGGAAGTTGTCGTAACTTTCGAGTTTTTCGCTGATCTGTTGCTCATTAGTTTGTAGATCAAATAGTTGCCAAACTGTGCTGTTTTTATTCTGAGTGATAGTTAGGCTGATAGGTAGCTGGTAATAAGGGTCCCATTTTAAACTGACCTGTTGTTTGCTTTGATCTTTATTGTGGAAGGACTCATTTAGGTTACAACCCTTATGTTCTGCTTTCTCTTTTTTAAGCTCGCTTATAAAAGTGGGGGAGAGAAGTTGGTATTTTTGTAACCAACTATCTTTGGCTTGTTTAAGATTAGGCATGTCTGCAGCTTGATACTCGATACCACGTTGGTATTGTTCAAAATAACGCGTAAGGCGCATAGTGTTATTCTTTTGTAAGAACCATTGTTCACTAATCGCTTGCTGTGGGTAAAAATAGGTTACCTGATTTTTACTGCGTAGGATTTGCAGGGTTTGTTGTTTTTGATTGTTAGAACTAATTTTATAAGTGGCAAGTAGTGATTGCTGGTATTGGTTACACTGCACTGTGCTGAAAGCATTGGCTGAGAAGAGTAGGGTAAACACTAAAAGTAATATTTTCATGGAAGTTCCTAAAGTACAAATGAATTATTGAAAAGAAAAAGGGGCCGAAGCCCCATGCAGATTAAAGGGTTATGGTTGTAATGTTTGTTCTGCTTTAGTGACAAGGTCTGCGCTAAAATCCATTACATGGAATAATAAGCTTTGCTCGTAATTACCGTTCACTAAGTGTGCGCCGGGGCCCGATGCAAATACCGCAACATCTTCGCCTGAATGTGTCTCAGAAGAGAGCGGTACCAGTGCTTCTTGATGGAAACCGCTTGATTGGGTGTTGATATTACTGAGATCTACACGGCCTGTGATTGAATCAAAATCATAACTATCATCGGCATCTGTGACGCTGTCCCCTAAATCACGGAAACCTCGACCATTGGTATAACCCACTGTGGTGTAAGGTAGTTCATCAGCTGCTAGTGTAGGCTCTGTTTTTCCAACACTCACTACTTTACCGAGGATAGGGTTGCCACGTTTAGGGTAACCGGCAATGGTAAATACATGACCGTGATCAGCGGTAACAATGATTAATGTCTCTTCTGGATTACTATTTTCCATTGCCACTCTCACTGCATTAGAAAGCTCAATGGTATCGGTTAACGCATTATAGGCACTGCCTGCATGGTGAGCGTGGTCGATACGTCCCGCTTCTACCGATAAAAAGTAACCTTTTTCATTGTTATCTAAAATGGCCATCGCTTTTTCAGTCATCTGCGAGAGTGAAGGTTCGCCGGAAATATCGTTTTTACGATCTGCTTCGTAGTGCATATGAGACTCATTAAACAGCGCAAACACACGCTCAGTATTTTCACTGTCTAGAGCATCAAAGCCCGTTTGATTGTAAACATATTCACCTGCTAGATAGGTGTTTTTCCACTCACTAATTAAGTCACGACCATCGTTACGATCACCTTCTTTTTCACTGACTGCATCGGGGCTGTTAAAGGTTGCATCCTTTGGTAAAAAATGACGACGACCGCCACCCATCACCACTTCAAGTCCATCTACATCAATGCCGTTATAACGCGCCTCTAAATTAGCTTCAAAGTTCACTAATTGATCGGCAATATCTTTACAGCCCGCATCAATTGCTTCCTGAGGCATATCTGAGATATCTTCCCAGTTACGATCTGCCGATTTTGCATAGGTGGCAGCTGGTGTTGCGTGGGTAATACGCGCGGTACTAATAAGTCCGGTGGACTTTCCGGCGATTTCAGCTAGCTCTAAAATGCTCACTAGTTCGTTACCTTGCGCACTTGCACAGTTACCACGTTCAACGTTTTCATCAACGCCGATCACGCCTTTATCTGTTTTAACACCGGAAACAATGGCGGTCATGGTGCCTGCCGAGTCCGGTGTTTGCGCATCTACATTGTAGGTTTTAGCAAAACCGGTGAAGGGCATGTTTTCAAAACTAAGACGGTTCTCTTCACCTAACATACCTTTATTTTGCCCTTCTAAAATGCGTGCAGCAGTGAGCGTTGAAACGCCCATGCCATCGCCAATAAATAAAATGATGTTTTTGGCTTGGCCCGATTGTTTCACTATTGTTTCGATGTCACTTTGCGTTTGTGTCACCTGTTGTTTAGCTGCGATATACCAATCTGAAGCACTGTTATTACTTATCTTAGTTTCTGTTAGTTGTTGCGTGCTTGGTGCATCCGTTGCTGGTGGAACCTGTTTATCTTCGCTTGAGCCACTGTTGCTATTACATGCTGTTAATGCCAATACACTGAATGCAACTAATGTCAGTTTGAATAACTCTGGGTTAGTTAATTTTTTCATCTGCTTATCCTATTCCTTGCCCACTAAATCAAGTGCGTTATTGATCATATGAAAAACCACATTCTGTTCGATATTGCCCTGTGCAAACTGCGCGCCAGGGCCCTGTGCATATAATGCAACGTCTTCTCCTGCATGGGTTTCCGAGCTACGAGGAACCGTCGTTTCTTGGTGGAAACCATGCAACTCAGTATCAACGTCTGTTAAATCAACACGACCAGCAACGGGCTCATGGTCATAGGTTGCATCAGCATTAGTCTCTGTGCCGAGGTCACGAAAGCCTCGGCCATTGCTGTAACCTAGTGTGGTGTATGGCATGTTATCTTTTGCTAGTGTGGGTGTATCGCGACCGGTGCCAACTACTTTGCCAAGAATCGGATTGCCTCGTTTTGGGTAACCGGCAATGGTGAATACATGGCTATGGTCGGCGGTAACGATAATTAACGTTTCTTCTGGATTGGTGGTTGCGATCGCTTTTTTTACCGCTTCGTTGAGTGCAATAGTATCGGTTAATGCACCGGCTGCGTTGCCAGCATGGTGGGCATGGTCAATACGTCCACTTTCAACCATTAAGAAATATCCTTGATCATTATTGTCGAGGATATTAATCGCTGTTTCTGTCATTTCAGCCAGTGATGGTTCACCAGCAATATCGTTACCACGGTCAGCTTCATATTGCATATGAGACTCATTAAACAAACCTAATACTTGTTGCGTATTTTCAGTATCAATAGCGTTAAAACCTGCTGATTCATAAACGTAAACACCGTCTTTATAGAGGCCTTGCCATTCACTGATTAAATCACGGCCATCACTGCGATCTCCCTCTTTTTCACTGGCTGCATCGGGGCTATTAAAAGCGGCATCTTTGGGTAAAAAGTGACGACGACCACCACCAAACATCACCTCAATGCCATCTACATCGCTGCCATTAAAGCGTTGTTCTAGATTGCTTTGGTAATTTACTAATTGCATAGCAATATCGATGCAACCTGCTGCTACAGCTTCTTCTGGCATATCGGAGATATCTTCCCAGTTACGTTCGGGAGATTGTGCATATGTGGCTGCTGGTGTTGCATGGGTGATACGTGCGGTTGTCACTATGCCGGTAGCAAGGCCTTTTACTTCTGCTAAATCAATGATGCTAGTGAGTGGTTTATTATTTGTAGGGTCACATTGGCCACGTTGCACCTCTTCGCTAAGACCAATTACGCCGGCATCTGTTTTAACACCAGACATCATGGCGGTCATGGTGCCTGCTGAGTCTGGCGTTTGCGCATCAACATTATAAGTCTTAACTAAGGCGGAGTAGGGAAACGTTTCAAAACTTAACTGATTTTCTTCACCGGATTTACCTGCTAATTGACCTTCAAGAATACGTGCAGCGGTGAGGGTGGAGATGCCCATGCCATCACCAACAAATAGAATGACGTTTTTAGCGTTAGTGTTGATGGTCTGTTGTAGTTTTTTCTGGATTTCATTATTTGCAGCTTGGAACCAAGCATTGTTTGCTTGACTATCAGGCAATATTGCTGCATTTACTGTAGAGCTTAGGGCTAATGTTACGATGCTAGACACTAAGCATTTTTGGAAATTCATATCGTCACTCCATTGATAATTGATTAACTGCTTTAACAGTAATCAGTAACTTACAGAGTTTATTTTTCAGTTATATGACAGAAATTTATGGTAACGAAATTGTCATATTTCTTTTATTTATCCTCCTTGTATTGCTTTTTATAGCGGTGGTGGACACTTAATGAATTCCCTCTTGTAATATGTTTTCAAGCTCTACTGCTTTACAGATAAGTAAGTGATTAAAATAGCTGTGTTTGTTATTAATTTTCTGTGTGTTTGGGATTTCACTTGGCTTTATTGTGGTTAATAAAATATAATTTACCTATGTATATGTGAGTAACTTAAGTTTGATGTAAATGATAGTAACTTCTGGGATATTATTAAATGGATGCGCAAGCAGAGGCGATGAACGAAGTTAAACGTGCCACTAATCTTTCTATTATCAATAGTACAGACGCACTTGCGATGATTGAGCATAGCAGTGAACTTTCACTGAGTATCATTACGCCAATAGGAACAAAGCTCCGCTGTAAATCATCGTTTATTGGTACTCATCGGCAAAGTCTAATTTTGATTGAAGTGCCTAAAATTTCAGATAGTGACTTCGAATACTTTTTTCAAGAGGGATTTTGGGTAAGTGCCAAAGCTATCTCACCACGAGGTGAAGGGGGAGTTATCCATTTTCGCAGCCAGTTAATCCACAATGTTCAGACTCCTATTGCGATGGTTGGGCTGTCTATTCCTAGTACTATGGAAGTAACTCAGTTGCGAAAAGAGGCCCGTTTTGATGTAAACCTTGTTGGAAATACCTTTGCAGGTGCACACAAAGGCAGTTGTGAAATAAGGGATTTATCAAAAGGAGGTTGTCGCTTTATCACTCCACCACTCAGTCGAGCATTTCAGGTCGGGGATAGCATTGCAATTGGCGTAAAGGAAAAAAAACAGCGAGCCCAGCACAAGCTTGTAGGTAAAATTTGCAACCTGCAACGCTCTGCTCACTATGCGCATTACGGATTAGAGTTTGATAATAGCGATACTGAAAGTACCAACGCGTTATTAACCAAGCTTAAGTTTAATGGCACTAAGCTCGACTTTCGTTAATCAGCTTGAGTTAACAGCTTACTTAAAAGGGTTGCTGCAACATAAACCACATTGCGCTTCCCTCTTCACCAAAGGCCATCTCAAAACGAACGGGAACTTTTGCTGCTAATGCACGGATACTAAAACCCACATCATATTTCATATCTGTTAATAATTGGCTAACATCATATTTTTCAGCCACTCGGCCCGCTTCTACAAACACAACAAATTGAAACCAGTCTATTGGAATAGGGTTCCATGCTAAATCTGCTAGTGGATTTATTCTTGGGATTGTTCGATACTCTACAGCGCCATAAATAGTCGCTTTATCATTGAAGCGGTTACTGTCATAGGCACGCAGTCGTGTCCAACCACCAAGGCGTGCACCTTCCCACATTGGAGTTTGGTTTTCTTTTAGCTGGCCACCATTAATTGTTTCAGAATCATGCCAAGAGGGGCTGTAGGCACTCCAAAAGTTTAAGGCTAATACGTTTTGACGACTCCAAGAAAAATTTTCGAGTTCAATATAATGAGTGTAATCAACTTCAAGGGCGTTCCAACTTTGTGTGGAGTTGCCTAAACCAAAGTCTGCAGATATTTGCCCCTTAAAAGCATAACCACGCGATGGATTAGTAGGGTAGTCAGTATTATTATGCTCTAGGTATAAACGTAGGCCATTAGTATTTATCTCTTTATCTTCAAGGTACTTATCGGCGCTCCACTTGGAGTAAAATAGCTCACTACCTACAATGGTTTGACCAGTAATAAAAGGAGAGCCCCCGCCAATATGATCACGATTAGTTACAATGCCACGTCGTAGTTTTATGTTAGGTAATACACTGCTTTTGCTTTCTCCCCAAGGCAGAACATAACGAAAGCTACTATTAAACCAATTATTGTAACCCTGTGACTGCAAAGGCGTTGTTGAATTGTAATCACTATTTTCTAACTCTTTTTCAGAATCATTACCACCTTCAATATAGAGGCGTTGGTTAGGGTAATATCCATAAGCCCCAATTGCACTAACAAATAAACGATGAGAAAATTCAGGGCGGTAACCGTTAATGGCTATCATTGCTCCTGAGGTTCGTTCTGTTTCAGGGGGTCGTAAGTCGTTGTGTTGTACTTCTAACTCTTCACCGATGAAGGTGGTCGCCACAATAGACATTTGTGGCTGAATATAACCATCAAAGATACCCACCGCTCCCATGGTAAAGCCCATGCTTTCAGAACTGAATACGTAGGGAAGCACAACCCAGGTTTGTTGTTTATCTCGATTGAGATCTTCTATTAAAAACTCGCTTGCTAAACTGCTGGTGCATGACAGAGAGATAATGAAATAAAATAAAATAGTTTTTGTTAAGCGTTGGTAGGTCATTTCATAAATAGTTAAGTAGAAGGGGGGATAAGTATATACCACAGATGTAATTGCGGAAAATGAGTTGAGTCGCAACTATTAACTATATAAACTTATCTTAGTTTTTAACTACAAGGAAAAGTGATGAAAAAGCTAATGGTTGGCCTAATCTGTATATCTACTTTATTGAGTACAGCCCCTGTATTTGCAGATACTAAAGTTGGGCTCGCGTTTGATCAGGGGTTTGGTGTTACTGGGCAGTTTAAAAATATAAACGGATTTATTGGCAACGATGGCGTAAGTGCTGATTATATTTTCAGGCAGGGTGGTTTTGGCAGGGACATTATCTTCAACTGGTATGTGAGTGGCGGGGCTTATTATAATTGGAGTGGCAGTGAAAACTTAGGTGCACGTGTACCATTAGGTTTAACCCTTCCATTTGCTAAAAATTGGGATGTTTATGGGCAACTTGCACCCGCATTAGATTTTGATTTAGACCATGATGATGTGAATTTTGAGTTAGATTTTGCTATCGGCATTCGATACGCATTTTAAAAAAAATATTGAAGGCGAAAGCCTTTTTTTGTATTTATAGAAAAGAGTATGGAGCTTTTATGCGTTTATTACACACTATGTTACGTGTTGCAGACTTACAAAAATCGATCGATTTTTATACGCAGATTTTAGAGATGAAACTACTTCGTCAGTCTGAAAATGAACAGTACAAATATACGCTTGCCTTCTTAGGTTATGGTGACGAAGTTGATACAACGGTTTTAGAGCTAACCTACAATTGGGATACCTCTGAATATGATTTAGGCAATGCTTACGGCCATATTGCCATTGAAACCGATGACATCTATGCCACCTGTGACAAGATAAAAGCGATGGGTGGTCAAATAACACGAGAAGCGGGGCCTGTTAAAGGGGGGAGCACGGTGATTGCGTTTGTTAAAGATCCTGATGGTTATATGATTGAGCTGATCAATAAAAAAGATGCGGGCCAAGGTTTAGGTAAATAGCCCTATCAATTGACCACGAAGCGCTTAATCCATTTTATTTTCCTTGCTGAAACTAAGTGGTCTCGTGGTTATATTTTTTCCCAAATTATTGCGCATTAAATCTCTGCTTCTGATCTATTTTGATTACGCTTCAGCATGCTCAAAATAATAATTAACCCGCGCCCGTGGGTTAAGATATTCTTGAATATTCTCCGGTAATTTACTGGGAATTATCACCTTCTTGATTTTTAATTCTTTTTCACTTAAGGAGATAATCGCAGCATCATTTTTGGGAATGGAGGGGTCGTAGATCATCACATTAGGCTGCATAATGTTATCCTTGGTGACACTCATCACTAGTGCAAGTTTGTCATTACAAAGCTCCACAATACAGCCGGGAGGGTAGATACCTAATTCCTTCACTAATAGGCCAAGTACCTCTTTATTTAACTGTTCTCCTCGATTTTTATAAAGGTGCGACAATGCATGATAGGGCGTGCGACTTGGGTGTTTATCGGTAGGGTTACACATATTGTCATACTCATTGGCGATGCTAACAATTTGTGTCAGTAGGTTTATCTGTTCACCTTTGAGTTTTTTAGGGTAACCACTACCATCTAAAAACTCATGGTGCTGGCTAACAATATCAATAACAGAGTCAGGAAAATCTTCAATATTACTAATTTTATCCATCGCATAACGTACATGCATTTTATAATAGTTATTTTCAGCAGAGCTAACATCTGGCCTATTATTCAAAATTTGTTTAGGTATTTTACTTTTTCCAAGATCATGAAATAGTGCGCCTAAGCCTAAGTAAACGAGCTCCTGCTCTGAAAGTGCTAATGCTTTACCAAGGATCATCGCCAATATTGCCACATGAAAAACATGGCAATGATATTTATCACCCTCTTTCCCCTCTTCCATCAAATGTAAAACCGCACTATTACTGCTATTTAATTTTTCGGTAATGCTAGTAATTAACTCTTTGGCATCAGTGAGTGCTTGTGACGCTTGGTTATCTAGTTTGAGGTTGATGGCGCGTACCACAGAGAGTGATTTTTTAAATTGATTTTCGCACTTGCGTAGGTTGCGTAGGTAAGATTTTTGTTCTTCAACTCGGCGCTGTTTCTCCTGCCAAAGCGTGTCTAAATATTGATTATCAGCTTCAGGTAGGTCGTCTTCAATTTTCTCTGCTGTAACGGGGAGAGGTGTACAGTCACTTTTTTCAGGAATATAGACAACATGTTTGAAGGTTAAAGATTGCAGAATTTTAACCTGCTCTTCATCCTGTATTTTGAAACTGCTAAATAGGAAAGGATGGCCACCCCAAGCACAGGGCAGTTGTATATATAAGCCGACAGTAAGCCTGTCCGTTGATAGTTTTATTTTGCTCATTACTTCCCCAAAATCCGATTGTGTTAATAAGTTTAATCGGCTTTAGGGGTTATGCGAGTAAAAGCTAGATAATATTAGTTAAGTGCGAACTTGAATGAAAACTGCTGTTCGCTAGTCACTTTTTCAATACCTTTTAGTGCGGGCATAAAGCGCTCTTTTTTAATGAATTCAAGCACTGAAGCATCTAACTTTGTATGACCACTTGATTTGATGATTTGTGCATTTTTCGTTTTACCTTGCATAGTAACGGTGAATTTAACGGTTACCATGCCCTGTTGTTTTTTTGTTTTTGCTTGCTTGGGGTAATTGGGTTCATTACCAGAGACAGCAATCGCTTCTTGTAAGGTCTGCTCTCCAAGGACCGGCATTGGTTTGACCTGTTTTTTAAAGCTACGTTTAGGTTTATTACTCTCATTGACTGCTTTTTTAGGTGCAACATCATTACTTGTGTGTTGCATCTTTAGTAGCTCACTACTTACCGAATATTGCTTACTTTCGGGTATTACTTTAGTGACCACTTCCTTTTGCTTGGTTACTTTTTTAGTGGCTGTTTTTATTTTTTTAGGTGCTTTGATCTGTTTCGGTGGTGCGGGTAGATCTAAGTGAAAGTCTCTTTCATAGAACTCACCTTTTACGAGTGCACCCTCACTTGCTGGCGTTGATTTGATAGAGGCTTTAAATTTATGTAAGTTACTTTTACTCAGCGCTGTTGCGATAAGTTTTTTGTTTGTCGTGTTTTCTTTTAAAGGTATTTTAGCTGCAACGGTTGGCATTATAGCAATGGGGGATTCTTCAGCATGAAGCGTTACGCTTGGGTCTGGATTAATGGTTTGCTTTTTTTGCTCAGTTACCTTTGCAAAATCCAGCGGAACTACTTTTTCTGCTGTGTCGTTTTCACTATTAGCAGAGAGCAACGCTGGTTGTTGGTTATTATAAAAAAACAGCGCGTATAAAACGAAGCTGATGATAATAAAAGGGAGATAACGCATTTTTTGATTTGCCTTATATGCTTAAGTTACTATTTTTCTGTTTGCTTCAGATGAGCTGTTTCTTGCTGTTCCTGTAATTCTACTTCGTTAATGCCATACAGTTCTTGTTCTTCATTAACGCCATCTTTATACATATCAAGTAGTGAAGAGGGGGCATTATCGGCAATTTTTTTCTTTTTACCGGGAATATTTAACTCATTTTTATACATATCAATGAGTGATGATTGTGATGTTTTACGTAAGTCTTGCATCTCGTTATGCAGGTTTACATTTACCTCATCAGAGCCTTCTTTAAACTCGTAATGGTAAGGCATCTCACTCTGCTCTGCGACCGTTGTTGTTTCCTTAAATGCACTATCAAGACGCTTTTCTTGTAGCTTCATAATTTCACTGAGCTGATTCGTTACAAGATGTTTTTGTTGGCAGATATGGCTAAATTCACTGGCTACACTTTGCAGATGCTGTTGTAGTTTTTGCAACTGAATCTGAAATAATTTATAAGGGATAATTGCTAGCAGGGCAACACAAAGACCAGAGGCAAGTGCGATAAGTGCGTTAGCCACTGCACCAACAACAGCACTTAAGGTTTCAATACCTTGCTGATTTATACTCGTTAATGAGTCGATCAAACCTAATGTAGTGCCTAAAAAACCGAGTAATAATGCAATTATAACAGCACTACGCAGTAGTGATTGACCCTGTGATAGGTTACTGATTTGCTTCTGTGCATAAGAGTTCATCTTCTCTTTGGGTGAGAAGGGTAATGTATCAATGCCATGTTTAAGCATATTAAGTGCAGGGGTGTCGATAGTCTGGCAGAATAGCAGTGCTTGTTCTTTTTCATTTTTATTTAACGAAGCAAAGCAGTCATTGATAAGAAAGTGTTCTTTTTTCATCAGGTAGTTAACCCATGATGATGCTCGCTCTAAGGTAATAATGGTGACTAAAAAAGAGGTAAGCAGTAATAACCACATGACCACACCACCCTGTTGAAACCACTCCGGCATGGTTGATGCGAGTTGTTGAAAAAATGAGGGATCAACAGCGGTACTCTTAATTACGGTGACTTCCACTGCCATGTTTTTAATTCCTTTTTTTTAATAGAAATTGCATTTTAGCGTTTAATGTAAAGGCAATCAAAAAATGTTCTTAGAACTGTTTGTTCAACCCACTGTTATTCCCTTTTAACAGAGTTGTAATTTAAAATGAGCAACTGTTGCTGAGTCGTTTTATCGACAATTTCAGCTGTTGTTTGTAAGGCGGTTGCCATGTTATCCACTTTGCTGGTTGTTTTTAATAACATCTCACCACTTGGTTTTAAGATCCAAAAGTAGATGGCTAGTAACGCAAAAAGAATAATCACTACAATAGCAATAAGTACCAACAAAATGGCCTGTTGCACGTTAGAAAATAGTTTATCGATTACAGATGTGATTGGCGGTGTTGATTTTTGAATAGCTGTGGGTAGCTGTTCTATGCTTCTTTGAAATGTTAGCGCTAACTTATCTAGTTGCTTAAAGGTATTAGTGATCTGTAGTTGCTGCTCTGGTTCAATGTTAGGGTGCTTCGCCATCTCTTGCAGTGCTTTTGAGGCTTGCTTGATAGATTGATCTATATTTTTCATCGATTGCTCTATCTTAGTAAGCTCAATCCCAACTTTAATATCAACTAAAGCTGGCTGTTGAGTATCTTGCCCTTGATCTTCTTGTGCCATTACAAAACCAGTAAATAGGGTGAGTAGCAATATCAGTGTTTGCTTGAGCATCTATACTTCCTTATGTGAACTTTCCTGTTTAAGCCGTTAATTGATATTAGTAGTGTAAATAAGCTGGATTTTCTACTGTTTTTTATTATCTTAGTGACTTTTACGGTTTTATATTTCAAATTTAAGACATTATTCGAGAGAGGTTAGATCTGCATGAGATTCAATAACAAAAAGATATTAACATTAATGGCAGGTCTATTTTTAACCAGCCAGGTAAGTGCAGCTACGGTCACTCTAAAAGATGGACGTAGTTTTGAAGGTGAAATTAAAAGCCAAGATGCAGAAAAAATTGTGTTAGATATGAACGGCCTTGAAATGACCTTGCCCATCAAACAGGTTAGTGCGATAGATATGTCTGAAGCGCTTAAAGAGATTGCGCCTAAAAAAGAGCCGACACAGGGCATTGCAACAGTTGAGGCAGGTACTGCGCTAACGGTTAAAATGAGCGAAGGGTTTAACAGTCGTCAGAATAAAGCTGGACAGCGTTTTACTGCGGTTCTTGAAGGAAATTTAGTGTCTGGTGATACCCTTGTTGCACCTAAAGGTAGTCAAGTTTACGGGGTATTAACAAATGTTAAAAGAGCGGGCCGACTTGCGGGTAGTGCTGCACTTCATTTTGAGCTGAATGAGATATCAATTAATGGCACCATGTTTGTAATTAAAACACAGAATATTGGTGGTGAAGGCATTAACAGCGCAAGAAAAACATTAGGTACAACAGCGCGTGCAGCTGCCATTGGTGGTTTGATTGATGGTAGTGATGGGGCAAAAACGGGTGCGAAAGTAGGCGCGGGTGTTTCGCTATTAACCAAGGGTAGCGATATCCAAGTGCCTAAAGGGGAATTAATCGAGTTTATATTAAGTGCGCCATTTACACCGAAGTAATTTGTAGTGGTTATTTAGAGGAGTTGTCAGCTCCTCTTTGTTATCGCTTAAGAATAAACTTTCCTTCTTCTCACCCTGAATTGGTTGCTCCAAGTAAAGATCATTTACTTTTCTGGTCAAACCACAAGCAAGTATTACCGTAAAAGTAAGGTTATCTCATGCCTGAAATTAACTATTTACCTGTATGCTCATCAATAGGGATATCTTCAAGTGAGATTATGCTTTTGTGGCCTAGCGAAGTAGATCTAAGTAGGGTTATAAACGATCTTTTTGCCTCCAATTTGTTGTTGAAGTCTATAACAATAATAAATTATCTTAAAATAACTTTAAATGTGTAACCTAAGGTACTACTTTAAATGGTTGTATAAATACCATTTAAATATCACTTAAATATTAGGAGGTTACTAATGAAATTCGGAAGTGGAATCGCAGAATCAGAAGCGGGTATTCCCGCTGAGCACTCAGCTGTATTTAGTCAGGTTGCTTCTCAAACAAATACAATTATTTCATCTCGAGCAGTGGGTGTTTACGCGACGCAGTTAATTCGTGAAGGTTATGCAACCAAAGGGTATCACGTAAAAGCAAAGTCATGTAATTGGGGGCCAATGGCTGGTTTTGTTTTGGCGGACCCTGCATTGGGTAAAAAGGGAACTAGCGATAAAGCAAAGGCCTGGCAAATAAAACAAATTAACAAAGCAATGGCGGATGGAGCTGAGGTTATCCCTTTAGCAATCAGTGATCAACGTCGATTAAGATTGCCTAACTTAATGCTAGAGAACACGCAACTCTATCAAATAAAAAGTAGTACTCCCAATTCAGCTAGGCCTACAATGGTGCAGGTTGAAGCTCGCCATAAATTGGGCGTCGGCACGGCAGAATTTACATTAATTAGAGTTGATCAGCTAAGGTCGCAGTATAAACCTAGAGGGACTCGTCCAACTGACTGGGTTATTTGTTATGCAAAAAGATCACCTTTGGCGAGGGCTTGTGAAGCGCGTTTTTATAAACAGATCATTACAACTTCTGGTGAGCACTATACGCAACTTTGTGCGTTGTCTAACCCGAGAGGACGCGAAGCAAGTGCGCCTACAAATTATAAAGCTGCGCAAACTGGGGATTATGATTTATGGGGGGTCTTCCCCAAAATAGTTGCCACAACCAGTCAAGAACGAAAACTACATCGTGATGTTGTTAAAGCGGCCACTGAGCATGATACAACTGGGGTTAAAACACACTTTTGGCAACGAGATGTTAAGGGGAGTGAACAGTTTGTGCGTACCTATGAAGATTATAATCGGGAAGAGGGGGAGCATACAGGTAACCTATCATTACTCATTGAGGAGATTGCTGTTCGGGTTAATGCTGGATGCCAGCAACTTGGAGCTGGTGGTTGGGTAATACACCACAGTGATGAAGCGGGGCGGCCAATGGTAGATGAGATTGACGCTGAAGCTGTTGTATATTTTCCTAATGGTGATGTTTGGGTGATGAATAGTGAGCAAGATGTTCGCGCGTTAAGAAATAGACTTGTTGAGTTGCTTTATATGCCACTATTTAACCCAATTTGGGATTATAAGCTAGGTATACGTCGTACTGATATTGCAAGAGATTGGGCACTTAAAAATCTAAAGCGACAGAAAAAAGTGAGCTTCCCTATTGAAGTGTAACGTACAGATAAATGTAGACTATTCCGATGTAGTCATTTGTTAGCTTATTGCTTTTCTTTAAGGGTAAAGGAAAGCAAATAGTTTTTAGCGATTGTTTTATATTGCGATTAAAACGCAACTTTGTAATTGATAAACATACTGTGATCATCTTTATCCGATGAAACAATTGACGATGCGTATCCCACGCGGAAGCGATGCTGTTTGTATTGGTAACCCACAAATATATCTGTTGATAAGGTACTAAATAGGCCTCCCTTATCTTCTTTACCATAAGCTGTCACAAAAGGCTCTAAACCTAACTGCCAACCTGGAGCAATATTAACACGTGTGTACACACCCAGAGTTGCAGTTGGCGTTACGTAATCAATATTTTCATAGTTGCTATAACCGAGCATAGCAACAGGGTAAAAAGTCACCCTTTCACCCATTTTAAAAGTTGTCATATAACCCGCACTTAAGCTTCTTACATCTTGATTAAACGTTGTTTCAGCGTAAAAACCTGAGCCCTGCGACATGTTTGCGTAGGTTGCCTTTAGGGCATCAAAACCCTGTTTACTTTCTACTAATAACAGGTGCCTACCCGATGCAACACCAACAGTTAAGTCAAGTGTGCCATCGCTATTATATTCTGCACCAACAGAGGAGTAGACAGCGGTAGGATCACCCATATCAATCTTCTGTTTCCCTTTTTTGAGCTCTTCTGCGTGTACAATTACGGAGGGTATTATCAGTAATGGGATAAGTAGTTTTTTCATAATGCTTCCATCAAATGAACTATTTTATTGAGGTAAATATATCCTGAGTTTGTAAATGTGAAAAATGATCTGTTTGCATATGATCTATGTGTAAAGAGAATATCTTTAGTGTGAGTAAAGTTAAAAAAGGGCTAATCATATTAGCCCTTGATCTTTTATTACTTAATTAACTCAAAGTCAGAGGGAGCCCAAGTTTTATCAAACCAAGGCTGTAGTGGTCCGTATAAACGTAACATGGCAAACCATGCTTTGTTGGGGGTTGTTTCTGTCCAGTTCGCAACGGGTTTCCCTTTGGGGGCTTTAGGCCCAAAGTATAAAGTGACCGAACCATTTTCGTTGTAAACTAACTTATCACGCTTGTTATTTTTACTTGGGTATTTAGATCCACCCGGTACCTGTAATTCAGATCGTGTTTGCGGATCGTAAGCTACCATTGACCAAAAGTCTTTCGCAGGTGCATTAGCGGGTAATGTTACTTGGTAAGTTTTCTCGCCATATAAAATATCACCCTTATTATCACCAGTGGTTAATGCATAGTTTGAACCTACACCGGGAACTTGTAATGCCATCGCTGGGGTATTTACCGTTGCAAGATAGAAGAAGAGGGTGCGAGCATCCATATTTCTACCACCTTTACCTGCATCTTTTAGCCATTGATAATCTCGGCCAATAAAACCGGTATACCATTGTTTTCCAGGGAAGAGGTATGCGCTCTTATCTCTGGTTTTAAAAGCGATGCTACGTGCAGTTGCATTACCAACGGCAACAGCGTCTTTTAATATCGCTTGCAAACGTGCATCGGGGTTAAAAGGTTTACCTTTTTCAATACCAATGGCTGCCGCTTGGCCACGCAGTTCTGGATCTAAGAAAGAGATTGGCTCTTTCTGAATCACATGCCATAACTCTTCATAAAATTCGTAATCATTGGCGTGTACAGTATTAAAGAATTTTCCTGATCCATTAGTAAACTGCATTTTTTCAGGGTTATCGGCTTTTGCCAGTGGGTAAATTTTAAGCCCTGTGCGCCACATATTGGAAGCGTGATCTGGTTTACCGTCTTTTAAGAAACCACGTAAAATTAACCAGTTATTGTAACTTGTTGATTGAGCGACCCATACCTTGGTTTTTTTACCTGCTATGGTCATTTCAATGCGGGTATCTTTGCCACGATGTTGCATACCATTTAAGGTTGGTTTTAAATCACCTTTATAATCAGGAGGTAAAATTACATAGGTGCCCCCTTTTTTTGCATCAGGGCCCGGTGCACCCATATCAACCACAAAGCGGAAGTAAGCATCATTAACTGTGCCAGGACCTGCACCGGGTGGAATTTCAACAACAGTAACGCCATCTTTTTCTAAATCAAGCATCGCGGCTGCATAGACTGTATCGGTATTGCCGGTTAAGAACAGTGGGTTGGAGTCCATCAGGTCATCAAAAACAAGCACCTCATTAGAGTTTTCAACACCCACGCTCTTCATACCTAGGCGGATCCCCTCAACAGAAGTCGCAGGAATGAAGTTTAAAAACACATCAACGCCACGAATAAAGTCTAAATTATCATAAACTTTATCAAGTGTTTCCTGTGTTGGAATGCCGTCATAAAACTCAAGTTCACCAATACGTGTTTGTACTTTATTGGGAGTCATGATTTGTTCGGGGATCTTTTGTGTAAAGCCTTCTGTAACCGACTCAGTTGACCAGCTTGGTAGACTAAACAATAGGCTCGTAGCTATAAATAGAGCTTTGAATTTAAATGGCATTTTCATATTCATTCCTCACGAATTAATTAAGTATGAATAGTGTATGAAATAAGTATAAAAAATAACACCTTTTAAAGTGAAACCTATTGTTGCAATAACTGGAACGATTAGATAAAACGGTTTACGGTAGATTTTATCTCATCTTTAATGTTGCTCTGCTTCAGCTTTTCAATAGTAAAGTCTATGCAGCGACGCATTGTTGCCGGCATGAATTGCTGTGATTGATACATGATCCAGCTTTGGCAACGATATATTTCCAGAGAGGGCAATATTTTAATTAACTTATTTTGTGCAACTAGTTGATCACCTAAATGCTCAGTAAGCACTGTTAAACCAATGCCTGCAATGCAAGCGTTAACAGAAGCGTTAATATCGTTGCAGGTTAATACAATATTAAGTTTACCTGGGCAGAAGCCTGCTTGCAGTGGTTTTTGGAAGAAGTGCCCACTGGGTAAGCGTGGCTGAATATAGTTATGGCCAGCTAACTCCGCAATTGATTTGGGCAATGTTGTAGCTGAGAAATAATCTGTTGAAGCATATAGTTTAAGCGGTGCTTCATTAATTTTACGGGCAATGAGGTTACTGTCTTGCAGCTGTTCAGTGAATACAAATGCAATATCAATATGTTGCTGAGCAAGGCTTAATTCATCAGTGGTGGTGATCAATTCTACTTTTACCAAAGGGTAAAGTGCCATAAATTCAAAAATGGCATTAGCAAAAGAGAGAGAGTGCGCGTTGGTCACCATTTGTACTTTTAATTCACCGGATAATTGCAAAGTGGGCTCAGTAATATCACTGATGGTTTGCTCAAGTTGCGCCAGAATAGATTTTGATTGTGAATAAAAACGTTCGCCTGCTTCGGTTAAGATTAAAGCGCGCGCCTCTCGGCGGAACAAATTAATACCAATTTCAGATTCTAATTGCTTTAAACGACGACTAATATTGGACTTTGCTAAATCCAATACATCTGCGGCTCTGACCAAGCTTTTGCTCTCAACAACCTGTTGAAACAGTTTAATATCTTCAGTTTTCATAATAATACCTTCTCTGTTGATAAAAAATCATATTCAATTTTTGTGATTATTAATAGTGCCATTGTCTGTTTATGAGTAATCACAGATCACATCTTGTTATGCGTGAATATCATTAAATTACATTTATTTGTCGGTTTACCTCTTTAAAATTACTAGCAAGTTTTGACTTGTTGATGGTGAGTAATAGCTAATCGATGTGAACTTTCAATCACAAATAAAGAGCGGGATCTTACTTTTGCTTGTATTAATTCTCGGTAAGTATTTTAGATGATGTAGAGATAACACTACGATAAATAACTGGTATGCGTGAGATGCATAACTGTTAGTAATATAAGTCATTATACCTCCTACCCGTAACACGATATTTTAAGTAAAGAGTTCCTAAAACGAATAACAACGCGGGTCAAAATCATGAATTACAAACTCAAACTTCCTATTGCGCTCGGTGTGCTGACATTAACCCATAACGCTGTTGCTGGTGGACTTAGTTTACCTCAAGTCGGTACAGCAGAAAGCACCGGTACGGCAGGTGTCAGCAACGTAACTAATAACCGTGATGCTTCTGCGGTGATAACTAACCCGGCTGCATTATCGGGCATTGAAGGCTCAAGCCTGATGTTAGGTTTACAGTATTTAGATGTAAATAATAATTTTGAAAGAGAAGGCGAGCAAGAGGGAACTAATGGTAGCTCTGGCCAATTTATGCCACATATCTCCTATGCAAAACGTCTTAATGAGCAGTGGGTTGTTGGTATTGCTTCCCATGGGCCGGGTGGGTTGGGTATAAATTATGATAACGGCCTAATTGGCGGAGACAGCCCTGATATTGTTGAAAGCAATATGATTGCAATAATGAATATTACCACATCAGCCTCTTATCAAGTGAATGAGCAGCTCTCATTAGGTGGATCTGTTATTGCACAATATGCAGGACTAAAAACTGAATTATCCCCTAATAATACAGAGATCACGGGTAGTGACTGGACTGCATCTTTTGCGTTATCAGGGCTTTACCAGTTTAACTCTCAGACTCAGGTAGGTATGACTTACAACTATGGTGCGCAGCATGACGTTGATGTTGAATCTAATCATTTTGGTAACACGGTACCTGCAGAAATTAACTGGCCACAAAGTGTAGAGGTGGGGTTGCAGCATCAGCTTTCAGACAAGTTAGCATTTATGGTCAGTGCAAACTGGCAGCAGTGGAGCCGGTTTGGTGATGGGCTAGGCCAAAATTACGATGATACCTATGGCGCAGGTATCGCAATGAGTTACCAGCTTGATAGCTGGAAATTACACTCAGGTTTTAGTGTTGATAGTAGCCCGTTAACTGCAGAAAACCGTGGTCATGCTTTACCGCTGGATGAGCAGTGGCGATTAGGTTTTGGGGCAGAGAAAAAATTAAAAAATGGCATGCTATTAGGCCTTGCATATCAGTACCAGTCATTGGGTGATGCCGAGATCACTGGTAGTGGAATGGCAAACGGTGAGTATGAAGATAACCGTGTGCACTTTATTACTGGTTCATTAAGTTTTTAACCATTTTTACAATATTAATATCTTTGAAAAGGTAACTATTATGAGTGTACTTCAGATGCCATTTGTAGGTTCAGGGCAGGACACCGTGTTAACGGGGGTGGCAATATTCACACTGCTCGCTTCATTAGGCGGAATTGCATATGCTTTTTGGCAAATACATGAGATTCCTAAGCATCATGCACAAAAAACTAATCATCAACAGATGGCGTTGGTCTCTATATTGACCTTTATAGGTTTATTTATGCACTGGGTATGGGTTGTTGCGATAGTGCTTGCCTACTTCGATGCACCAAGTGCATTACGCTCTATGCGAAATATTTGGAAAGAGGTGCCTGTTGCTCCAGAAAAGGAGGATGAGTCATGTTAGAAGGTTTAGCGGTATGGGCATTGCTCATTTACATACTACGACTGTGTGGTATGCCTTGGAACACTTATTCACAACTTTTTGCTTATGTTGGTGGTAGTGCATGGTTAGTATTTGTGTGGTTTGGTTTAATCACTTATGCACCCATGGATATGTCTGGTGGATCTGTTGTGCAAAGCCCACATATTCAACTGCGACCCGCATCAACCTCGATCACTGGTAATGTGTTTAAAGTGCATATTAAACCCAATCAACGCATACAAAAAGGGCAGTTAATCTATGAGTTAGAAACGGAGTTTTATGAACTTGCTATTGAAGAGGCTGACGCAAACCTTATCACTGCACAGATAGCTGTTGAGGGCTCTGAAATAGCCTTAAAATCCGCGACGATTAACTATGATCTGGACTTTAAAACTTATGATCGTTATTACGACTCACGTAATACGGTGAGTGAAGAGGAGTTAGATAAAAAACGCTCAGAGATGTTAGTTTCAGAACAAGCATTAAGTAATGCCAAAAGTGATCTTAATAACAAACAATCGGTGGTGAAAACTAAAACAGCTAACTTAAAACAAGCGAAGTGGAATTTAGAGCATACAAAAGTATACGCACCAGCGGATGGTTTTGTGACTAATTTCCTACTACGTAAAGGACAGTTTGTTGGTGCGGCGCCACGTATGATGATGTATACCAATGAAAAATATGTTCTTATGCGAGTTAATCATCAAGCAATACGTAACATCAAAGAAGGACATTTAGCTGAGTTTGCCACGGCTGTATATCCTGGCCAGGTTTTCTCTGCACAGGTTGAAGGCATTATTGAAGCAACGGGAGAGTCACAGGGATCATTGCTTGCTAAGGATGACGCTGTGCGTAAAACCACTGCGATTAATATGGTTAATAAGCATCACTTTGTTAGGTTAAAAATTAATGAAGTCGATGGTATGTCAATACCGGTAGGTTCGGTTGGCCTTGCATGGATTAGTGGCACTAAACCGGTTAAGTTTTTAGCCTTTTTAGATGCAATTCGCGGCATTGTTATTCGCGTTAAAGCGCAGGTATATTATGTTTACTCAATGTAGACCTAACTACTCAGAGCGTCGTCATTTAAACCTATGTATGAAGTACATCCGTGTACTTCATCGCTACGCGACTAGCTAAAGCTATTCACATATGTTCCATACTTGTTTGTCATCGTTGAAAAGTGCTTACAAATTCATCCGGAGTGAACTTGAACATCCGTAGGATGGGCCGAAGGGCGGAGTACAGTATGTACGTAGTATTTAAACTACTAAACTGCGCTTTTTCGCCTTGAGCTAAGCATGAATGGCTTAGCCCTGAGCATTTACTCTACATTTTATAATAGTGGCCAATTTGTATGAGGCTGAATAGGTATACATAAGCTATTCAGCCCCACTGTTTTTACTAACAGGCACTATATTGGAGAGGAAAACGCTACTTGCTTGTTGAGTGATTGTCGCTTCAATTGAAAAGTGCTCTTTTAAGTTCCTGTCTGTTAATACCAGCTCTGGTCCGCCATCACTAATAATAGTTGTACAACCATCCGTCCCTTTCCCAATTAAAATCAATCGATCACAGTAACGTGCCGCTAAGTTCAGATCATGCAATGCACTAATTGCTGTTTTACCTGATTCAGTTAATGATTTTATCAGCTGCAGAGTTTCTAACTGGTGGCAGATATCCAAGCTTGCTATTGGTTCATCTAACAGAATGGTTGCCGATTGTTGCGCTAACGCACGTGCGATAATGACGCGTTGTTTTTCTCCGCCTGAAAGGGTATTAACAAGGCGGTTTTGTAGGTGCAAAATATCGGTCTGTAACATAGCCTCTTCAATTAACTTTTTATCTTCTGTTGTTTCTAACTCAAAGGCACCTAAATAGGGATTACGTCCCATCGCGACAATTTGTTGTACATTAAAGGCAAAGGGCAGTTCGATAGATTGTGGTACAAATGCCAGTTGCTTCGCTATCTCTCTGCGTTTGATGCTGTTTATCTGTTTATCGGCTAACAACACCTTGCCCGATTGTGCTTTTAACAACCCTAATAACAGCTGCAACAGGGTGCTTTTTCCCGCACCGTTTGCGCCAATTAGCCCTACAAATTCACCCGCTCTGAATGTCAGGTTAATATCTTGTAATAATGGTTTTTTATCAAAGCTGAAATGTAAGTTTTCACATTGTAATGGCGCTGACATTATAAGCTCCCCGATGCTAAACGTTGTTTCACTAATAAAAATAGAAAGAAGGGCGCGCCAAGTGCGGCGGTAACCACACCAAGGGGGATCGCTTGATCATTAAAAAAGGTATTGATAAACAGATCGGCGCCTAACAAAGCAATGGCACCACCAAGCAAACTCGCAGGTAATAGGAAACGGTGAGAAGGGCCTAATAACAGGCGTAATATATGTGGTACTACTAAACCGATAAAACCGATACCACCCACCACAGAAACAGAAGCACCCACCATCGCGGTGCTGATAATAAGTAGGTTACGGCGTACACGTATGACATCAACACCTACAGAGAGCGCATGGTGCTCACCAAGCAGTAATAGGTCGAGCTGCTTGCTATAAAAAAGTAAAAAGATAAAACCTAAAACTACAATGGGTAAGATAATTAATACATGGTCCCAAGTGCGTCCATCAAGGCCACCCATTGTCCAATAGATGATCATACGCGCGACATCCCAGTTGCTCAGTGAAATAGCTAATAACAGTGAAATAGCTGCTACATTTAATGCGCTCATGGCAACGCCAGAAAGCAGCAAGGTCGCGATACTGGTTTGTCCTCGACTAGATGCGATACGGTAAACCACACTTAGTGATACGCCTGCGCCGATAAATGCAAACAGTGGAATTGCCCAAGCAGAAATCAGGGAGGCACCAAGGTAGATAGCGATAACTGCGCCTAACGACGCGCCCGATGAAACTCCTAATACCGAAGGGGAGGCGAGAGGGTTACGAAACATGCCCTGCATGATCAATCCACAAAGCGCCAAACTTGCACCTGCAAACAGTGCGATAATAAGTCGTGGTAGGCGAATATCTAAAATGATATTACGTTGCCAATCAATCACATCACTTTTGTTCGTTAAAATATCCCAAATCTGAAGCATTGATATATCAGTTGCTCCCTTTAATAGTCCACTTACGGCTAAAGTAATAAACAAGCCAATTAGTAGTATGAATATCAATGGGGTGTAGCGACTATTATTGAACATGTTTATTCTCTTGTGAGAGGTTAATTTGAGGGTGTAAGAGTTTAGCAATCGCCTCAACCCCCTTAATTCGATGTTGTGAAACACTGCGTAACCAAGTGCCCGGTACTGCGTATACGCGACCATTTTTTATTGCTGGCACATTTTGCCACGCCTTTTTAGCACTTAGCAGTTGTGCGGGTGAGTTCTCACCTTGAGCTTCATTAAATACCCATTGGTTCATCACAATCACATCGGGTTGCAATGAAATAGCAAGCTCCTCACTGATTTTCTGTTCGCCATCTGCTAATACGCCTTGCGCTACATTAATGCCACCAGAGAGCATTATCGCTTCATCCATCAGGGAGTTTCCTCCCACGCTATAACCGTTCATATCGTAATACAAAACCCGCGCTTTAGGTTTGTCTTTTACCTGCTCTTGAATATGGGATATGCGTTGTTTAACCGCCTTAATAACTTGCTCTGCCCGCTGTTGAGTATCGGTGACACTGGCAACAACTCTTATATTATTAAAGATATCATTAAAACTTTTAAACTCGCTGAGGCGTACAATTGCAATACCACTGCGTAGCAGGTAACGCACGGTTTCGGGGGTGCTATAGGAAGCCACAAAAACAAGGTCGGGTTGTAGAGCAAGCATCGATTCTATTTCACCCTGCAATCGTGGAATGCGTTTATCATAAACACCAACAATATTAGACAGGCTGGGGTAATCAACATAACTGGTCACAGCAACTAAACGTTGCGGGTCGATGAGTTCAGCTAAGATATGATCAGTTGCCAAGGTGGATGAAAGAATGCGTTGTGGTGGTTTTTGTAATTGGTAACTGATGCCGGTGACATCGGTCAGTTTTTTGGGAAATGTGTCGCTATTAATCTGAGTGGTAAAGTTACCTTGCCCCTCTTCAAAAAGAACAAATAATTCTTTTTTGAATTGAATAAGGCCAATAAAAATCAGTAATAAAAGGGCAAAGAAAACGAGTTTTAAATTGTTCATTTTGCCCTTATCAAGATTAAACAGAGTTTAAGCCCTGCATATTACATATTTGCACCAACAGTTAACAGATAAGTTCTGCCATCTGCATTATAACCATCGTGCAACTGTTTATCGTTGTCAGTAATATTATTAATATTAAAACCAACATTAAAGTGTTTTGTTATTTTGTAATCAATTGCAAAATCAAGCAGGTGCACAGCATCTAACTCCCCCGATGATGCCATACGTTCACCGATGTACGAATAGATAAGTTTTGGTTTAATGCTATTGGTAACATTATATTGAATACTTGATGAACCTGCCCATTCTGGCACGTTGTTTAACTGTTTATCGGTACTCTTATCAATGCTTTGTGAGTACGAACCTGAAATATCAAAAATGTAACTTGAAGCATTATATTGTGCGTAAGCTTCAACACCTTTGATATCTACTTCACCGATGTTAAATGGAGACCAAACCCAAGAGCCTTCTGAAATAGGTGCCCATTCAATTTTATTATCTAATGAACCCGTGTAGAAGTTTAGTTTAAGGGGAATAAAAGCCGTTTCAGTATTAATGTTGTAAGTGAGCGCTAACTCTAACATTTCACCTTCTTCCGCTTCTAAATCTGGGTTACCTGTATCAGGCCAGTAAAGGTCGTTATATGAAGGGGCTGTAAATGATGTTTTGTAACTTAGACTCGCGCTATTAAATAGTGAAATACCTGCAGAATAAGTCAGTGCATTGCCAAAGTCAGAATAGTCATCGTTACGTAAACCAGCAGAGATATTTAGGTATTCAGTAAGGTCACCACTAGCTGCAAGGTAGAGTGCTTTTTGGTCTCGATCTGCATTGTTCTCATTTGAGTCAAAGGCTGACTGAGTAAATTCTCCTCCAAAGTTAACCGATAGTTTTTGCCATTGGCTATTAATGTGCAGTTGTGCAAGATTCTCTTGTGTTGCATAACTGTCAACATTAGGTGCGTTGTAATGGCCCGCTTCAAGCTCAAGGTTTGCATGGGATAGTGTTAATTCTGAGGTGATATTTTTATTTAAACGTTGAATATACTTACCGGTAAATTGGTAGGTATCTTGTTTGTTTTCTGCTTTACCTGGTGGGTTCATGAAGTACTTTGGATTATAGGTATCGTAAATTTCAACATCTGAGTGTGCGTTGTTAATCGCTAGTGATAAACGGTTTGTTTCGGTTACATAAGCAACGTAGCTATTCATTGAATAAGTTTGGTAGCCAAAATCATCTTCAGATTCAGTAATGAAGTCATAACCATCTGACTTATCCATTTCTAGTGACGTCATTACATGAAACGCACCAAAGTTATCAGCATAAATACCACCAATACGACCTGTATTATGCGAACCTGCGCTTATGTTCAACTGTGCGTCTTGTGTATCACCGGTTTTTGTAATGATGTTAATAACACCGGTCAGAGAACTTGAACCATATAGCGATGCTTGTGCACCACGAATAACTTCAATTAGTTCAATCGATTCCATTGGAATATCGGGAACATTTTGGCTACCCAATGTAGAAGTTGGAAAAGCAACGCCATTTAAAAGGTATAGGGTATATTTATCAGAAAGACCACGATGGTAGTTATTAGAGTTATGTTTTGATGTACCTGAGTTGGTATGTACAAAACCAGGAGAGTTCTCTGCAATTAGTTGGTCTAATGCTTTATTGTTATCTGAGCTAGTTGGTACAATTTTAATCACCGTATCACCACTGTAGTTTTGTGTGGTCGCATTTGGGCTACTGTAACCTTTACTAATAAGCAGGTTCATTCGCTCTTTTTCTTGAGCATTTTCTGTTGCGATTGCTTGTGTGCTGAATAGGCTAATCATTGCTAGTGCAATGGGAGTACGGCGAGAGGTAAACATAAAACTTCCTTATATAAAATAGCTTGGAAGTTTTCTTTTTGGGTCACATGACAGCAAAATAGAGAAACTCCCCCTGATTCGCCACAAGCTCATACGCTTCAATAAACCAACCCGTAAATTGAATAGTGACGTTTTATGCTGGTATCTGACTTACGTTTCATGACTGAAACGTTCACAGTTGCGGGGGCAGTGTATGCTTTCATACTTCCCATTTAATCACCCCATTTAAAGCGGATGAACATAAAAAATGCGATTATAGGAATTTAAAGTAAGCTGTCAATGCATATAGATGAGCATATTTATTACGTTAGGTGAAAATTCCTCATTAATCAAAGAAAGGTAAAGTTAAGCTGCGCGACAACCCTCTGAATTAAAGGTGTTTAGATGTATCATTTTTAATTTTTTTAGTTAGAATTGTGACTTGTTTATAAAATTATATTTGCGAGTTTTTATGCTTAATAAACTGTATATATTACTTTTTTTACTCTTTTCATCTTCTTCTTTTGCGCTACTTGATCTAAATGAAAACACACCAAAAACATTAACGCCCACAGTCACTGAGTTACACAAAGAGGTGTTAGGGTTACCCGAAGTGCATTTTTTTAATGAGCAGGAGCAGTTACACGTAGACCATTTATTAAGCCGTGTTTTACAGGCGCAGGTAAAGCAGATAGATCATTTTAAAGCATCTTTGCTCTCTTACCGCAAAGCCAAAAAATCAGCCAATGCCTGGAATAAAGTAGAGGTGGGTTATTACTCTACGTTGAGCTTAAGCCATGACAAGCAGAAGTTGATTGCGCTTAGTAGTACGCATGTTAAAGAGTTAGTCACAGGTTTTGGTCCTGAAGGGGTGACCCAATTTAAATCGGAACTCTATTTAACACGGCTTAATATTGAGTTTTATCTTTATCAAGAGATACGTGCTTTTAATGGTTTTGTGCAAGATATATTTATCTCACCAGTCCCTGTTTTAATGGTTACCTTTAAAGTTTTTGCTCTGTTATTAATCATGCGCTGGTGGTTGCGTAATAGCGCGCGTTTTATCGAGACCTTCAGCGAAAAAATGAACCATAATGGTTTCGCTAATAATATTTTATTGCGTCTATTTTGGTATGTTAGTCGCGCGCATCGTGCCATTGCCTGGTTGATTCTGATCACCCTATCGTTGCGTATCATTTCTCAACTTCCTAGCTTGCAACATCTTGTTTTTTTAGAGATATTCACTTGGTGGATTTTAGGGGGGTCGATAGCAGTAAGCTTTATCCTTGAGTTTGCTTATCAGCATAGCCAAAAGCTCAGTAAAGAGATGATAAACCTGCGTTTATCTACTATCCGTTTGTATGTATGGGGCTTTATTGGCACTGGGGTAATTTCACACATTTCGGAAATTACCTTAGGAAAAGGCACTATTTACGCTTGGATCTCCTCGCTTATCTTTTTCTTCTACTTGCTATTAACTATCTATTCATTGCATAAGTGGAAAGGTTATATCTTTGAGCGCTTAGCCACTAAAAAAGAGCAACCCGCTTTGATACGCTGGGCAAATAACAATAAAAAACGCTACTTATTTGCCACTGTTTCAACCGCTATTGTTGCACTGTGGTTAGTCCTACGTACTTTACAGCGTAGTGTAATAACACTGCTTTCTGAGTATCAGCTATTCAGCCATGCACTGGCTTATCTGTTCCGTATTGAGGTTGCAAAGCAAACGCAAACAGAAAGCGATCAAACTCACTTAAAACAAATTCGTGGAGAAGAGACTTTCTCGTATGTATTACCTGGCAGTGATAGTAGTTTGTTATTAGGCGGTTATGCGCAGAAAACCTATGATTCTCTTGGTACCTATCTGCTCAGTGACAAACCTGCGGTATGTGTTTTATCGGGGGAGCGCGGTGTGGGTACAACCACGTTACTGCGTCGATTTTTATATGACGTAAAAGATGCTGAGCCGATTTATGTGAGTTGCCCTCATGAAGGTTTTGAGGCGTTAATAACACGTATCTGTGAGGCATTAGCTTTATCAGGAGCAGCAAGTGAATCCAGTTTATTAGCACATCTACGTGGCACCAATACATGCTACTTATTAGCTTTTGATAATGTGCAACGTTTAGTTAAACCACAGGTTGGCGGTTTAGCGCCATTAATGCGCCTGACTAATCTATTACGTCAATCTCGAAATAGTCACCGTGCGGTACTGGCCATTGAAAAGTCTAGCTGGCGTTTTGTTGATAGGGCGCGAGGTGAACGTTTGTTATTTGATTTAGTTGAGTTTTTGCCTCGTTGGAGTGAAAGTGAAATTAAGCAACTACTTGCTAGTCGTATTACTGATGAAGGTGAGTACGCACTCTCCTTTGATGGATTAGCTTTACCAAGGCAGTGGGAAAAAGATGAGTTAAGCGAAGAGCAACATGCACGTAACGGGTTTTATCGTATTCTTTGGGATTACTCCGATGGTAACCCTACCGTAGCACTGCGTTTTTTTAGGCGCTCACTGTTTAAAAATAGTGAAAGCAACAGTGTGCAGGTACGCCTATTTAAAATTCCTTCGTCTGAAGGTCTAGAGAAGATGCCCAAACCGATGCTAGCGGTATTGCGCTCTATCGTTCAATTAGAGATAGCCTCACCGGAGGAGTTAACTGATTGTACTCGTTTGAGTATTAATGAAGTTATTAGCACGTTACGTTACTTCCAAAGTCGTGGTTACATTGAGTGGTCAGGGGATAAATCGCGAGTATCGGATCTGTGGTTCCGTAGCATTACTAATATCTTGCATCGTCAACATCTACTGGTGAAATAATATGGCCTGTTTATTACATTTAATTGCACTTTCGCTAACTACAACTGGTGAAATACTATGATTCGTTTATTGCTTTTATTAACTCTTTTTATCACACCAACAGTATATGCTTTAGATGCTGCGCCACTGGATAACTTACAAGACTTTGCGAGCCTGATTCGCTGGAGTGGCGTATTTGCATCAATGGTTATTATCGGTTGTGCTTGGTTGTTGCTGCGTTTTATTGACTCACTGGTTGCTAATATTGGTGATCAGTTTGTACAGCGTAGAATGCTATTGCAAAAATTACAGTCGTTTTTCCAATTTTTTGTATACATGTCAACGGCGGTGAGTGTGTTTATGCTTAGCTTCCGAGTTGATGAACGTATCCTAGCTTTAATTGGCGGTACGATTGCTGTCTCAGTTGGTTTTGCCCTAAAAGATTTGACCGCCTCTTTTGTTGCGGGGTTGACCATCATGATTGACCGCCCATTTCAGGTGGGTGACAGGGTGACCTTTGAGGGGCATTACGGCGATATCGTGACAATTGGTTTGCGTTCAGTGCGTATGAACACCCTAAATGATGACATTATTACTATCCCTAACAATAAATTCTTAAACGAAGTGGTAAGCAGTGGTAACTATGGTGCGTTAGATATGCAGGTGGTTATCCCTTTTCATGTGGGCTTAGATCAAGACATCACCCTCGCGCGTGAATTGATCCAAGAGTGTGCATCTTCAAGCCGATATATTCATCTGCCAAAACCTGTGGTGGTATTGGTACAACAAACCATTACCGATAATTATTTAGCGATCAAGCTGACCTGTAAAGTCTATGTAGTGGATACCAAGTTTGAGAAACTATTTGAGACAGATATTACATTACGGGTGATGAGTGAGTTTAGAAAACATAATATTTTACCGCCAGCGATTGCAGTCAAAAGTGCTTAACTAAGTACTCATCAATTATATTTAAAAGCCCATAAAAATACTTTTTGTGGGCTTTGAACATTATTCAGCTTTCAAGTGGTTAGTTTAAATATCCTGCCAGTTTATATCTTCCACATCGATGCGTTCATTAGCGATGTAGTGTAGGTAATCATCGGTTTTAATAACTTGATCAAGCGATGGATTAAGTTGCATATCATCACCATTTTTGAAGTGACTTAGGCCAATTAAGATCATGCCATGATCGCGTTTTAAACTATGGAATAGGGTACCAAAATCGAGCGTTCGCTCTAAATGTGGTGTTTGTAAGCAATACAATGTTGCACCAGACAGTGTTGACAGTAATTGCTCTGTTACTTGGCTTGAACCGGGATCTTGCATGCTACGCACCATCATTTTTGCGCTGTTATCAATACTACATTCGATACGAGGGCAGTGCATTTTCAAAAGCTGTGCTTTGGTTTTATCAAAGAAATGCGCGGAAATATTGGCATCTTGGGCTGCAAAGGTCGCAATACTCAATGCGATAGAGAGTGTTTCATCATCGGATTTACCGTCAACGATAATACGTTTTGCTTTACTAATGCCGACCCTATCCAGCTCTTTTTTATCTGAAAATGTGCGTAAGCGAGCAAATGATACATCCATATTATCAGGAAAGGGATTTTTAATATCATCGGTTACGCAGAGTAAAATTTGGCGTTGTTGGCGTTTTTTATCACCCAGAATCAGTTTTACTATCTGTCTTGTTGAGTGGTCGTCCCAGCACAGTAACAGGATGTGATCGTCATAATGGTAAAAGTCATTGCTGCCGTTCATGTTTCTTCTCGCTATGTTGATAAATAGTTGTGTTACTTTACCGATGAAAGAGGCAAAGACGATTAACCCGGATGGAATTTGCCAAAATGAAACAATTGTTTTTCCTGCGTGAGTGATAGGGCTAAAGTCACCAAACCCTACTGTACTAACTACCACCATATTGTAATAAAAGAACTCAAGAGGGTGGTTTACAAGATCACTTTCGCCCGCTAAAAAAAATAGGAAATAAGTGATCGCTGTTTGTGCAATCGCTAAAAACAGCATAGCTGGCCAACTCATTCTGCGTGCAAAGCGTCTAAATAAGCGATTAATGCGTTTACTAGGAAGCATGATAGAGCCTGTTATTTGTGTGCCAAAAAGAAATGATATGCTTGGTTATCCGTTTCATCTTTGTAATTATACCCCAAGGCTTCAAGGTGCTGACTAAATGCATCTATTTGCTCTTCTTTTAGTTCAAAACCAGCTAATACCTGCCCATATGCCGCGCCATGGTTACGATAATGAAATAGGGTGATATTGGCATGTGTGCCTAGTAGCTTTAAAAACTTAAGTAATGCGTTGGGGTGTTCTGGGAATTCAAAGCTGAAGATGTGCTCTGTTAAATTTTCAACGGGCGCCCCACCAACCATGTAACGCAGGTGCAATTTTGCCATTTCATCATGGCTTAAATCTGCAAAGCGATAACCGCGTTGAGTTAACCTATTGGTGAGTCCTGATAATTCATCTACGCCTTCTGGGGTGCGTACACCAACAAAAATATTAGCTTCTTTACGAGAGTTAAAACGGTAGTTAAACTCGGTAATAACACGGCCATCTAGTTCATTACAAAAATCTAAAAATGCCCCCTGTCGTTCTGGGATGGTAACTGCAAGAATGCTCTCTTTTTGTTCACCCAGTTCACAGCGTTCTGAAACATAACGTAGGCCATGAAAGTTAACATTAGCACCACTTAAAATAGCAGCCAGTTGTTCATTTTCAAGTTGATGTTGTAGGCTATATTTTTTTAAACCAGCAAGAGAAAGGGCACCAGCGGGCTCCGCAATGGCACGGGTATCTTCAAATATGTCTTTAACGGCAGCGCAAATTTCATCGCTGCTGACGGTGATCACTTCATCTAAGTACTGCTGGCATAAACGGAAGGTCTCACTGCCAATGGTTTTAACCGCAACACCATCGGCAAATAATCCAACACGACTTAGGGTGATAGGGCCACCATGATCAAGTGCAACTTTTAAGCTTGCCGCGTCTTCTGGCTCTACACCAATAATTTTAATATGGGGTAGCAGTTGTTTGATATAAACCGCAATACCGGCCGCTAATCCGCCACCACCGACAGGCACAAATATTTTATCAAGATGCACATTTTGCTGAATTAACTCTTTGCCGATAGTGCCTTGACCTGCAATCACGTCACTATCATCAAAAGGATGAATGGATGTATAGCCATGTTCTTTTGCAAGTTGTTTACTGTGTTCGCTGGCCGCGTCAAAGCTATCACCAAATAGAACCACTTCAGCCCCTAATGCACGAACCGAACTGACTTTAATATCTGGTGTGGTTTTTGGCATTACGATAGTGGCGTGAATATCCATTTTATATGCTGATAGTGCAACACCCTGTGCATGATTTCCTGCAGAAGCTGCAATCACACCACACTGTTTTTGCTGTTCTGATAAATTTGCTAACTTATTATAAGCGCCACGTAATTTAAAGGAGTGTACAGGTTGTCTATCTTCGCGTTTTAACAGTATTTGGTTATTGAGTCGCTTAGAAAGTTTAGTCAATGGCTGTAAGGGAGTTTCAACTGCTGCTTCATAAACAGGGGCTAACAGTATCTTCTTTAAATATTGTGCTGCGGATAATGGCTGTGTCATAAGTTGGCGGGTACTCTAAAATTGAAATATAGGTTAAAATAGCGGGAGTTTATCCCCGCTATTATAGTCATATGCTATTTTGTTGTTGCGAATAGCTCGCCTAAACGTGTTACTGAGCCTGCTTTAAGCTCTTCTGCAAACTCAATACTGTCTTTAGGGAATAAGGCAACAATAGTACTGCCCAATTTAAAACGGCCCATTTCAGCGCCTTTATCAAGCTTGATATCTTGATCGTTATAATCCCAGTATTGAATCTCTTTGCCTTTTAATGTTCCCTGCCAAACTGTTTCAATACTGCCTACAATCGTTGCACCAACCAATACCATTGCCATTGGGCCAATTGCGGTAGAGAAGATAGCAACTGCACGTTCATTTCTTGCAAATAGGTTGGGTACGTTTTCAGCTGTTAATGGGTTTACAGAGAATAGATCGCCTGGAATGAAGATAAGTTGCTCTAATTTACCCGTGATTGGCATATGAATGCGGTGATAGTCTTTGGGGGCTAAATAAACCGTTGAGAAGATTCCTTCATCAAATGGTGCCGCTACATCATCACGTCCGCCAAGCAGTTCACGTAAACTAAAGTCATGCCCTTTCGCTTGGAAAAGTCGCCCCTCTTTAATGTCGCCCTGTTGGCTTACTTTGCCATCAACAGGTGTTGCTAGGTTGTTATCACCTTCAACAATTGTACGCGCCCCTTCTTTAAGCTCACGTGTAAAGAAGTTATTAAAGGTATCAAAATGCTCTGGCTCAGAATGTTTTGCTTCATCCATGTTTATTTTGTATTTAGCGATGAATTGCTTAATCAAAAAAGTGGTGAATTTACCCATTTTAGCTTCGGCTAATTTACCCGCTAAGCTTGATAGCAGGTGCTTAGGTAAAATGTATTGGCTAGCAATTTTACATTGGTCGATCATAGTTATCTCGATATATTAATAAGTATTAGGGTCACGATGACGTGCGTTTTTAGCATCATCCATGGTTTCTAAAATGCGTAAAAAACTGCGGTAACGTGCTTCATCAATTTTATTTTCTTCAACAGCTGCAACTAACGCACAACCAGGATCTTTCTTGTGTTTACAGTCTCGGAAACGACATTCGCCTAAATGATCTCTAAATTCAATAAAACCACTAGCAATGCGTTCTGCCGCTAAATGCCATAATGAAAACTCGCGAATACCAGGGCTATCAATCAGATCGCCACCTTCTGGGAAGTGATATAAACGCGCGGTTGTTGTAGTGTGCTTACCCAACCCAGAGCCTTCAGATATTTCACCTTCTAGTGCATCCACTTCAGGTAAAAGCATATTCAACAGAGAGGTTTTACCTACACCCGATTGGCCAACAAAAATGTTAATTTTGTCTTTCATGACCGCTTTTAAGCTATCAAGGCCATCGCCATGTTTTGAGCTATAAAGTACGTTATAACCGATATCTCGGTAACTTTGTAGTTCATTATCAATAAGTTCACGAGATTCGTCGTCTAAAAGGTCACTTTTATTAAGCACGATAATAGGCGTGATGCCGATATCTTCACAGGCGACTAAATAACGGTCAATTATATTGCGTGAAAATTCAGGCGCAATAGAGCTGACAATAATAATGTGGTCGATATTTGCAGCAATTGGTTTGATACCATCGTAATAATCAGGACGCGTTAACACCGTTGTGCGCGGATGAACAGCTTCAACAACACCACTAATGCCATGGTATGTGTCATTACCGGCTCGCCAAACAACTTTATCACCAGTCACTAATGACTTAACGGCACGACGTAAGTTACAGCGTTCAATGTTGCCGTTTTCATCTTCGATGTCAGCATGCTGACCAAATCGGCTAATAACAACTCCTTGAAGTTGTGGACCAAGTTCAGATTCATCCCATTGTTTGTTCTCATTTTTATTCAATCGTTTATTATGATTGCTTTGAACACGGCGAACTTGATTTTTGCTGAGTTTTTTCTTCTTAGCCACAGGCTTCCTTAACGATTACTTAACTATTACATGTTGTATTAATCGAGTATCATACTATATTTTGTAGATGATTTAGCAAAAGAGCGCTCTCTCGTAGAGAAAAGGATCACAATAAGCATGAATAATAACCTAATATGGATCGATTTAGAGATGACAGGTCTTGATCCAGAGATTGATACCATTATAGAAATCGCCACCGTGGTGACAGATAGTGATCTTAACGTGATTGCTGAAGGGCCTGAAATAGTGATCCATGAAAGCAAAGAGAAAATGGATGCAATGGATGAATGGTGTGTAAAGCATCATGGAGAGTCCGGTTTAACTGAGCGTGTTATCAACAGTAAAATTAGTTGTGCACAAGCTGAACAAGAAACATTAGCATTTTTGAAAAAATGGACTGAAGCAGGTGCTTCTCCTTTATGTGGTAATAGTATTGGTCAAGATCGTCGTTTTTTAGTGCGTTATATGAAAGAGCTAGAAGAATACTTTCATTACCGTAGTATTGATGTAAGCACAATTAAAGAGTTAGGCCGTCGCTGGGCACCTGAAATGACCAAAGCACATAAAAAGCAGGGCACACATTTGGCTATGATGGACATTCAGGAATCTATCTCTGAATTAAAACACTACCGTGAAAACTTCTTTAAGTTTTAAGTCTATTTTTTAAGCGTATATTTGCCAGTTGCGCAAAAACTCAGCAAGCAAGCTTTCCTTTCACTAAAAACAGTAAAAAAAGCTTGCATTCATTCCCCTCCTCTCTATAATCGCCCCCATACGAAGCAGGCATCACCTAGATGCTTAATTAGTAAGAAAGTATACGACAATAACTTAGTTGTTAAGGAAACTTGACAAGAATAGTCTGAGTCAAATGTTTACTTTTGATAGATAAGAAAATATGCGGCACTAGCTCAGTGGTAGAGCACAACCTTGCCAAGGTTGGGGTCAAGAGTTCGAATCTCTTGTGCCGCTCCATTCTTCCCCAAAGAATGAAGCTTTC
>Ga0105359_10000302_pt1 | contig 40758 bp, 46 predicted proteins | sample GOMGulsemesocosm_6_FD_83659 | JGI IMG/M metagenome (GOLD analysis project Ga0105359, IMG submission 83659) | Methane-oxidizing microbial communities from mesocosms in the Gulf of Mexico - GOM8C Gulf of Mexico | ecosystem: Environmental > Aquatic > Marine > Cold seeps | place: Gulf of Mexico...
CCTCATTTGGTACTGCTCCTGTTGTAATCAACTTGCCGTTACCGTACATTTTGATTGTTTTCGCGACAGTATCAACAACGTAAGCAATGTGAACCCACTTATTGCAATAAGTATCAAAAGAAGTTGTAGATGAAACCTTGTGATTTTTTGAGTTAATATGATAAATCATCCCTAGCCTGCCGCTGCCTGAACCGTCACTGGGTGCTATCCAACATAATCTTTCCCAGCCAAACGGGTATTGGTTGTCATCATTTTGGTCTGAGCCGTTGGCTTTAGCCCAGCCGCACAGCGTGAATCGTTCGGGAATGTAGAGGTTTTTTTCGGATCTAACGAGCGGGTACGAGACACATGAGCCATCGTCTTTTTCTTTGGCTCTGAAATACATGCTCGTTAATCCGGTCGCACTGTCTCCGTGTAAATACGGCAACTCATTGTCATCACCTTGGAATATTCCATCGTTGCCTAATCCCGATTTATCGACAACTGCAATATCAGTGAGGTTTGTTTCGTTAATACCGTGCTGGCGGTATGCTGGTGGTACTTTACCCATGACGATTTGCGGTAAGCAATACAAGAACGGCGCGTCCGCATCAGCGCCTAAATCGATAAAGTTATACGCCTCTGAATTATCATGGTATGCAACAACACAATATCGTTTCCAGTTGCTATCTAACGATGTCCACACTGCGCCAGTCGCGAGTGTGTTAAGTATATTGCCGTCTTTGTCTATCTCATAACACGCGTTAGCTCTATCGTTAATATCAAAATTACCGGTGTTGCACACTGTCTCAGCAGGCGCTCTTTTAAGCCAAACCGCAAACGTCCACCAGCGGCCTTTATTCAATGTTTTCGTAAACGAACCATCGGTTGCCCCAAAGCGCAGTTTTTGCGCCGCGTGATAAACAGTACCGTGACCGCCGAGTGCGTCAACCTCATTCGGCCGTAATGTTGGCTGGCTATAAATAGCCTTATCGGGAATAAGCGGCCAATCATTTGCGGTTGCTGAATCGTTAAAATCCCAGTGCAGCAATTTACCTTTTGAAATGTCTGTAATTACTTTTTTAGATGGTACGCCTTGATAAATACGCACGTCTTGCAATTGCTGCGCTGGGCGATATTTTGTGGAATCTAAATATTCTAATGACCAAGCAAACAAGGCAAGTGTATAACCTGAGTCCATCACCATTGTCGGAATACTGCCTACGCTTTCATAATCCACATTGCCGTCAACGTAAATGCGCAGTGTTCGCGTTGTCTGTTCCCACGTAAACCCGATATGGTGCCACTTATTAAAGTTCATCACTGTCGCGCCGTAATGGTCGTGATAAGTCCTACCTGACCCGTGACCTGTATTCACTGACGCTGAGAATGACGTGGGTGACAGTCCCTTTAGTGTTATGCCCGTCCCTACACAGGTTACGTGGCTATGGTTGGTCACAACACCATTTGCGCTAGTGTCCTCTCCTAAGTCTGCCACGTTAATAAACGTAAACATGGCATGGTCGCCCTCTTGCAGCCCTAAGTTAGCGACTTGTAGTTTATCTGTTTTTGATCTCACGGTTGTTTGAGAACATTTACCATATAAACCTTTCGGCTGGTCAGTGATACCGCCGCTATTATTATCGTGCGTTAAATGTTTGCCATTACCAGACCAATCTTTAATATCTTTGTGTAGCGGGAACCAAGCGATGAGCCTTGCCATAAACATTCCTTAAATTGAATAATGGACGTGACTAATTGCACGCCTTGTTACGTGGAGTATTCGTTAAGCGATAATTAACAAGTAGTGTTTATTAGAAATTAATCGAAAGGAACGGGGCGCTTTGACGCCCCTTTTAAAGGATAGGAGGATTAAGCGAATATAAAATCAATAGATTCTGTTGCTGCGTTGTATTTAATGCTCGCTTTGTCAGTTAGACCAATTTCATCATTAAACGTTTTCTTACCAGAAACGGTTTGTGCGCCACTGGTTTGCACAAACTCAGAGCTGTCTTTATTGTCGAGCTTATTCGCATCTGCGGCTTTCGCCGTCTTGCCAAGATAGTAGCCATCGCCTTGCGCTTTCGTGATTTTAGTGCCTGCAAGATTGTAAGCTGACACAGCTTTGTCATACGCAAGTTTAACCGCGCTTGCGGTGCTGTACTTAGTATTACTGGCGTCATTAACGGCGTTGGTCGCACTCCAATTATTAACGTTATTTAAACCAACATCCGCTTTCGAGGGTTTATTTAACGTTGTGAAAAGGAACTGCCAATCCTGAAATGATTCATAATTAGCGTTGGCTACACGGAATCCGATAGCACCGTTATCGCCAAAAGCCAGTTGCTTTGATAAACCGCCGCTGATCGTCGGCCATTGCTTAATACCGATGACACTGTGATAACTCCCCCCTTGACTAAATCCATCTGCCGAATTTGCTTTAAAATCAAACTGCACACCCTCGCGCATGTCTTTTGGCTTAGTGTTGACTGCGCGTGTGTCGTGGCGAGCTACATACTCCGCCGCCGTCGCTCTAACCGCCGTGCTGCCAGCATCAAGTTTTTTATCTAAGCCATTTTTCAATGCAAGTTCTGTTGTTGCTTTGGTTTGACTTGTGCCTGTATGAGCGTTGGATAGCATGACAGCGCCAATACGCGAAATGGTCGCTGTTACATATGACCATTTCGAATTGGCGACATTAAGTGCTATGACACCTTTGTCATACGCAAGTTTAACCGCGCTTGCGGTGCTGTACTTAGTATTACTGGCGTCATTAACGGCGTTGGTCGCACCCCAATTGTTGACGAGATTTAACCCAACATCCGCTTTCGTGGGTTTATAACCAAGCGTGTACGGTTGGTAAGCAATTGTATTTAGAGTAGCGTTCTGAGCTTTTAGCCCACCAATTGCAATCGCCCAGCCATGCGCCCATCGGCTCCAAGAGTAATCACCGTAACCATACATGACATTGCTCACGGCAACTTGCGGGTGCTTCCAGACTTGCGAATCTTCACCAAGATAAACGCAGCATTTCACTCCGTCATGACCAAAGCGCACGCGTATGTTACGGTCGCCACTGATTAATGTCGCAGTGCAATTTAGCCAACTTTGACCTGAGTGATTATAACCACCTACTTGCACCTGAAAACTTTTACCGCCCGAGTATTCGTACACGGTTATCGTGAATGACAGCATCGTGTTAGTCCACGACACAGGCAGGGAAACTTTAATCACACCGGTCAATGTCGCGGTGGTTGTTACAAACTTACCACCGGCTGGCATCGGTATCATACCTCTGTCATTACGCTGGAATATAGCGCCATCTAGACCATCGAGCAGATTTGCATCAGCGGCTTTCGCCGTTTTGCCAAGATAACGACCGTCACCTGTTGCTTGTGTCATTTTACCGGCGGCAAGGTTGTAACCGGCCACGGCTTTATCATACACCGTTTTTACCGCTTTCGCCGTCGCGTACTTCGTTGTGCTCGCATCACTAACAGAACTTGTTGCACCCCAATTGTTGACGAGATTTAACCCAACATCTTCTTTTGCTAATGTTAACCAATCTTTCATTGCCGGTTTTGTCATCGCTCGGGCAAAATTGTCGCTCCCATTATTGTTACGAAACATGATTGCTGCGTTTGACGACGGTGGTGCGCTCGTTTGACTCGCAAAATTGAAACGCAGTAACCGAACATGAATATCCCCTGAACCATCCCGCTCAGCAATAGTATTTGGTACGGCGGCGTAGTTGTTTATTTTGTTGTTTAATTTACTCGAATCAACGGCTTTAGCTGTCTTTCCAAGCCACCATCCGTCGCCCTGTGCTTTTGTGATCTTGCTTGCGGCAAGGTCATAAGCCGTTTTAAGCCCTTTCAAACTCGCGTAAACAAGGTTTGAGGTGCTGTTTATCGAATCACTGATATTAGGATTGTTTGGGCTAAATACACGTTTACCTTTTTCTTGAACGACACCCGCTGTATCCGTTCCGCCAGCAACATCAGGAAATCCAGTTAACTCGCTATTCTCTACCGCCCAGCCTGACGGCAACGACTCGATAACAGGTGTGCAAACGTTTATATCTGTAAATCCTGCTAGCCCTCTCGCGTCCTTAGTTTTTGCTCTATAGAGCGCCTTGTTTTTCACATAAACTTGTAAACGTTTTTCTCCATACGTCTTATCCGATGGTTGACAAATGACTCGCGCACCGATAAACGATATGGCATGACCACCAGCCGTTTTGATGCTTAACGATGAATGGACAAAACTGCGCATAAATTCAAGATGTATGAATGAATGAAGTCCACTATCGGTCGTCCAGACGTACACGTCAGCAAAACCTCGACCGGACGATGATTTAGCAACAGTCATCCAACCTGCCTCGCAAATAGCAGACGCCTCTGGTTGCCATTGTGAGAAGCGACTTGAATCCAAACCATCGAGCAAATTAGCATCAGCGGCTTTGGCTGTTTTACCTAAATAACGACCGTCACCATTTCCTTGTGTCATTTTACTATTCGCAAGGTCATAAGCAGTTTTGACTGCCGATGCAGTCGCGTATTTACTTGTGCTCGAATCAGCAACAGAACTTGTCGCAGGCCAGTTATGTACATTGCCTAAACCCACGTCTGCGCTTGTTGGCTTCGCCGCTTCACTGTATTGCTTTATCCAGTCTGACCAGCGGTGGTTGTCACTCATCGTGCGAACGTAAACAATTTGCTTATTTTTATCGGTTACTGTTTGTGTACAAAAAGTTCGAGCTGCTTTAGCGCTACCCTCGACGCGCATTGTGCCGTAGTCAATAGGTGGTCGATTTAGACCTGAAGGATAATATAGGTTATATTCGCCCGACTCAGTTAAAGTATTGAAATCTTTACTACCGGTGATGTAAAGCATTTTACGACGGATAGACTTTGATGAAATCTGATCTATATCGCTGCGTAAAAACTGTTTGCTATCAAGATTGTCTAATTTTTCTGAGTTAGCGGCTTTGGCTGTTTTTCCGAGCCATCGGCCATCGCCTTGTCCTGTGGTGGTTTTACTTGCAGCAAGATCATAGGCTGTTTTAACCGCCTTAGGAGTAGCAGCAAAGCCATTGCCTTCGCCGTTATTGCTGTTAACCGCATCATCAAGTTTGACGCCACCAAATCTCGTCGCATGAGCAGTAACATAAACCCACTTACTCTTAGCGAGACTGTAAGCCTCATTAGCTCTTGAGAGCGCTGAGGCAGCATGAGCAACACCAACTGAACCACGGTCATAAGCGGTTTTAACCGCTTTGGCAGTCGCAGCTAAAACATTCGATGAGGTCGAGACACTATCTGTTAACTGCACTGCGCCGGAACGCGCTGTCGTCGCCGTAACGTATGTCCATTTTGACGCTGCTAGATCATAAGTTTTTTTAACCGCCGTCGCCGTTGCTGCTAACGTGCTTGATACGGTTCGGTTACTGTCAGTTAATTGAACGGCACCGAAACGCGCTGTCGTCGCCGTAACGTATGTCCATTTTGACGCCGCCAAATTATACGCCTGAACCCCTTTATTGTAAGCAGCTCTAACGGCTTTAGACGTGGCTGAAAGTGTACTTGATTCTGATGATACACTGTCACTTAATTGTGACACGCCTTTTTCAGTTGTAGTTGCATCATCAATAGATAAGTTAATGTCGTGAGATAGGTTACTGCCGCCTTTCAATGCACCAGATGTATTCACACGCCGCGCAAGGAAAGCAGCGGTTATTTTCTTTGCAATACCGCGCCACATTTGCGGCAGTTTGACATGTTTAGCGCTGGTGGATGTAGCATCAATATCCGCATTAGTGGCCGCATTATCAACACGCTCATATTGCTCATGAGGATGAATAGCTCTTTCATGCTTTAAAATACCAAGGCCAACATTTTCACGACTATCAGCATTAATCATCGACTCATTAAGTACAGTTGTACCGGCTGGGATATTGAACTCAACTAATAAGACATGGTGTGGCAAGACTTGGTTGAGGGGTAATATTTTATATTCAGCCGCCTCAACCTTGGAACTCGAATTAACTTGCTTCGTTGGCACACCATATTGATAAAAACTGTCCACTACGATCGCAACGACACCACCCACGGGCAATGTCAGTCGGGTAGGGTGCTGGCCGTGAATCGTGAGCGTTACATCGTCATGTCTCGCTGCAAGGGTATGATGTTCGCCAGTGCCCGCAATGATCACATCTAAACCACCGGCAAGCACGCAATCAAAGCCCTGATAGACACCATGCTCAATCACGTTATGAAAGTTTCTATTCATAGCGAAACTAGCCATCGGCTCACCGTATGCCATACTAGTATGCAGTTTTAACTTACTCTGCTCAGGAAAGGTTCTCGCGTTTAATGTTTCCGACATTATACGGCACCTCCCTGCACTTTGATTATCACGTCAAACTGCAATAGACGGTCACTAGTGACAGGAATCGGGATCACGGCACAAATAGCGATTGAGTTACCTTTCGCATCTTTAATATTGAGAGCTGATACATTGAAAACCTTACCTTTTTCGACAACACCCGCTGGTAAGACGCAGCGCATATTAATTTCATTATTGACGTAACTACGATCGGGCGTATTTTCATGTAACACACTCTCTAACCCTTTAGAATCTGTTGGGATGTTTGTGACACTCGGTTTCCCATCTATTTCCTCAACAAAACCATAGCCCCATTCAACAGAAGCGATGGTAAAAAATGGGACGGGGGCGATCGAAGACAAATCACGTTCAGTAAAAAATTTGTCCATCAGAACGGCGTTATCGATAACAACTGAGATTTGGGGCATATTACCAGTTTCCTTGTATTTCATTAATTTCAAGTGGGATCATGTCTAGGGCAAAATCATCAAAAAGAATAAGGTGGCTAGGCAGCGGTTTATGACCGCTCACGTCTAGCTTTTCAGCGCTCACGTCGATAACTTGAATACCTGACACGGTGAGTTTTTTCGTTTTGGTGAGAGAGTCTGTTAATCGTTTCGGGGTGGTATCAACGATACGTGTAGCGGGCACATCAAGATAAAGCGGTTTATCTCCAATAATGATCGCTTCGAGATAGTATTGTTGACCATCAAATGCAATATGCGTCGGTACGAGTGGTATCGCGACACGACTTAACAATCGTTCAAATTCATCGATACCAAAGGCGCTTTGCACGCGATCTAAACGTGTAAAAATCACGGCTCGATAGGTCTGAAAATAATCATTCAGGTCTGAGCCATCGCGAACGATATCCCGCTTTAACAAGAATTTTGAGCCGTACGGAAAATTAACTAAATCTTTGGGTGCATAAAGCTGCTCCCAGCTCAGCGGAACGCCTAAAAATTCACGCGCAAAGGTTTTTTTAAGCGGGTATTCGTACCCCTTAAAATGTATTTCATCGGTGCGTTGTTGGAGTAATAACGGTATATCTTCATCTTCAGTTAAACCAACACTAAAAAAACTGCCCATCTCATCAAAAAGCACTTGCAGATCGTCAGGGTGCATCGTAAATACATTCGTCATGCCCTTAAGTCTATCTAGGGTTGGTTCGAGGCATTTGGCATTTAGTTTTTCCAGCGAATCAGCGAGATCTCGCCATGCTGTAGACTGCTTTAAAGCTTCGGTTAATTTTGATTTAAACATTCTGACCACCGTTGATTTGATGGTCAGATATTAATTAGAGCGATAAAATGATTAGTAAGAAATATTAATATTTGAACCGGCTACATCGAGGTAGCGGAATGTATCGAAGTGGGGCGCAACATCAAGATCAGTATTAACATCAATTTTGAAACTGGTAAGTAAGCCAATTTTCTGAACTGCGTCCCATATTTGATTGTATGTGATCAAGCCATCATGCTTTGATGCCGAATGAGAGAATTTTTGTTGTAATACATTAATCACGACATTTTTAACCTGCTTGACATTATTCGTACTTAAAATTTTACCGGATAGTGTCAGAGTAAACCCGTCCTCATTACATGCCACGGGTACATGTTCAATGTTTAGTTCCTTCACGTTGCTGTAGAGCTTTTTAAGTTGTTCCATCAATGCCGCTTGCGTTAACTGTGGATGATAAGCGGATAAATATACTTTACCGATAAAATCCAAGTCACTACGACCTTTTAATGCCTCCTGCTGTTTCTCACCCCAAACACGAAACCACGTCAACCCGCTAATACTTCGTTTCGTGAAAAAGGCATAATCATTATCAAAAACGACGTTGTTATCATAATTGGTGTGATACATAGCATTAGCGCGTAATGTCTCGATATCTTCGCGATCAGCACCACTGACCATCGTTTCACCGGTCACAATAGCAAGTGCAGATAGCGTATCATCTAAAAATTCTAACGTTTGGCCTGCGGCAATTTCGCTTACACCATCAGTGATTAAACATTTCATTGTAATGACACTACCCAGCGGTGGGATCTTACCTGAAATGCCGTTCCCAAAACGCACACCGGTTTGTTGCGTCGTGCTATAAAACTCGACATAAGCATTTGATACACTATTTGTATTGCGGAATAAATGTGTCGATTCCCATTTAACGATAGGGCTATTAGGTTCGGTAATGTAAATATCAAGCTCAGCAATTTTTCGAGATGTATCCACATCTAAGCGCTTAGTTAAAAATTTAACTTCAGCATCCACAGTCACTTCAAAGTATTGTAATTCAGCCTGTACAACGTTGATCGTGACAGCACCACCAACGGGCACAGTTAATGCTTCTCTGATCAAATAATGTTTATTGTTGTCACTGGAATAAAGCGGTGTATTTTCCGCGACATATTTAACCTCGCTACCGCTATTCGTTATCGTCACCCTGATCTTACTTGGTATCCGTTTTCGGGCGACATACCCTCTCGATTCCGCGTGAGCAAGTACAGAACTCATTTTAACGGCAAGTGACAAAAAGGCCTCTTGTAATCGACGAGCCGCTACCTGATTCGCTCTGAAGTATACTTGAGCAACAAAAATGACAAGATAGTTTACAAACTCACTACCTCTAAATTTCGACCAGAATTTACTTTCTGTGATAACTTGATTAAACAACTCTTTAATTTGCGCTAACGTCATATTTTATATATCCAGTTTTATAGCGCGGTGCGATCAAATGTTGTTCTGACCAAACCGCTCTGTGTAATAATTACAAGTTCAACTTCATCGGCACTAAGACACTTAACGCCGATCCCCCGAATTTGTACCATTCTCAGGTCTTTCCGCATTTTTGTGTGAATATGCGCTTCTATTCCGACTTCTAGAGATTCAGATACAGGGTCATGCTTAAACTGCTGTAAACGATGCCCCCAGTGCGGATCGCCCCATTTCTCTCCTTGCGGTGTAGCAAGCCACCAGTTTATTTTTTCGGTTGCCTCGTCTTCGTCATAAGTTTTTAGTTGGCCGTCTTCCATCGCTAACAAGTGATCGAATTCCATCAGTCGTACTCCTTAAACCGCATCGATAGCGATTAGCTGTAACTGTGCATTGCTGGGTGATATGGGAATGCCGCTGTCACCGCTCTTATTTTGAGAAATGATATTAGTCGTTGATTTGTTGTTGTTGGTCGTACTTGATGAAGTGCCGTTTTTGTCTTTAGTCGCTTTAAGTAAGTCGCCCATCACTTTCGTTAACTTAGGATCTAACTTTGCGATTACTTCACGGGACTGTTCATGACTGGCATCTTTAGATGCACGCGGATTAACCGGCGCTGGCTCAGTGAAATTTGATGACGTTTTAGCCTTCGATTCAGCGAGTAATTTCGTTTCTGTTTTATCAAACTGACCGACACTCAAAGCAGAGTTATTGACTGATTCAGTAATAAATGAGTCACGACTGCTCGCAGTGGTTGGCGCTGTAGTCGTGTTGTTATTGACTACGGCACTATCATTACTTTGTCTGTTACTCGTTGTATTTTCTGCCACCGTTCCGGCAGGTTTAGCGGTGCCTTCTTCCGTTAAGGCGTCAGCATTACCAGTAGCAGATTTGTTGAATGAGTCGGCTATAATAGCGCCCATACGATCCGACGATGATTCAACGGCAGAGTTAATACTGGACTTACTAACATAATCCGTCGTTTGCACCGACTCACTAACTGCTTGTTCAACGGCGGGTACAGCCATGTTGTTATTTACGGCTGAATTTTCACTTGTACTCGCAGAATGAGCGCTTGACTGGCTTACATTCCCAATCGTTTGTACAGACTCATTAACAGTGCGATTAACGATAGCGCTATCGTTACGTTCAACGCTGTTGTCACCTGTACTTGAATTAACATTACCAGCTACAGTAGCGCTTGTTTTAGCGGTGCCTTCCTCGGTTAAAAATTCAGCATTACCCGTTGCGGCCTTACTGAATGAGTCGGCCACAATAGCCGCCACAGGAGCGACAGATGGATCGACAACAGGGTTAACACTCGACTGACTCACATAATTAGCCGGTGCATTTAACACGTTATTTTCATCCGAAGTGCTCGTTTTCGTTGTAACGTTTTGGCTTTTCGTTGAATTTTGATGATTGGATGTAGCGGCGATATGACTCACATCACTAGTCTGACCGATGGTGTCTGATATAAGTTTCGCAACCGGCATCACCGTATTATTGACTGAAGTATTAGCGCTAGATTGGCTAACATAATCAGCCGGTGCATTTAACACGTTTTGTTCATCAGTAATATTTGATGACATGATACTGTCGGTCACAGCCGTAGCAGCGTTACGATTAGTCACATCGCTATTGTGAGTACCAGTATTATTAATTTCTGTACGCTCGCGAGTTGAGTCTGACTGATTCACTGAGCCAGCGTTGGAATGTTCAACACGGCTATTACTATCACTGTGATTAATACTCTTCGAGCTGACATCAACGTTAGGTTTCACTGTTACCGGTTTAGCCGTGCCGTCGGGCGTTAAGAACTCAGCATTACCGGTCGCTGCCATGCTCAGTGAATCAGTAATAAGGCGACTGACAGGCGTGATAGTGTCAGTAACCGACGTGTTAGTGCTGGATTGACTCACATAATCGCTCGGCGCATTCACAACGCTATTTTTATCACCAGAATTTAACGACACGGTGCTACTTTTAGCAGTATCGTTAGACTCATTTTTAACGCTATTTTTATCACCAGCATTTAACGACACGGTGCTATTTTTAGCAGTATCGTTAGACTCATTTTTAGTGTTGCTATCTGAACCACCAAAAAATGAATAAATCCCTTTTGTCATAGAGTCAGTATCAAAGCTTAACGCTTCCTTTGCGCCGTCAAGCCCTAACATGCCTAGGCCTGACCCAAGCAAACCTGCACCACCCGATACCAGCCCTCCCATGTCGAGCAGATTACCCAGCGCCATTGACGACTTTTGACCTAGCGACGCCTCCTGATCATCTTTTAAGTTGAACACGTCTTTTTGTCTGTCAGTGTCAGTAAAACCCTGAACAGCATCAACACCGGCAAGTATAGGGGCGAGGAACGGTACAAATTTACCAATTCCTTTACCGGCCATCTTCGCAAACTTACCAGCACCACTAGTAACACTACCGACTTTGCTACCGACACCACGAGTAACACTACCGACTTTGCTACCGACACCACTAGCAACGCTACCAGCCATTTCCCCGCCGGTGGACATAACGCTCGTCATACGTTTTAACAAACCTTTTGGCTTACGGCCTCTTTCTCGGCTACGGCTTCGACCTTTACGATTTTTTTTCCGCTTGCCTTTACGATCACGACCTAAATCGAGATCTAAACCATTACCACCAAATAGGCCACCGCTACTACCAGTCGCATTAATCGCATCTTTAATATCTTCTAGTAATGCGATCTGCTTATTATTGGCATTAACAAGTGTGACGGTCTGTTCCTCAGATGCTTTTAATACATTTGATTCATTCGCCTCATTACGGATCTGACTTGCTGAGTTCCCCGTACTGATTGCAATGTCAGAACGGTCACTGTTATTACTGCTGTTACTACTAGTGGCAACGCGAGTATTGTTTTCAGTCGATGTTTGAGCATCATTCGTGATAGTTGATACTAACGAGGTCGGATCGGACGGTAATAACGACGTGCTACTATTGTGCCCGCTAGTCATTTGACTCGCACGATCAACAAAATAGTTTTTCAGTTTGTCACGGGGACTCGGCGCGGGATTATCGCTAGCAGTAATATCTTTGCCTTTGTCGCTATCTTTAATGAACTTATTTTTAATCGAACTAAATAAAGCGGTTCCTTTTTCAGTAAATACTTTTGTCTTTTCTTTACGCTTTTCAACGTTGAGAAGAGTGCTCTTATCGTTAAATTCTTTAGCGTCTTTGGTTATGTTGACAATTTCTTTGCCAGCCATCCAGAAACTAGACCCTACTGCAACACCAGCATTATCGACAGCATCATTTTTATCTACATTACCGGCTGTTTTAAGCGCCCAATCGGACAAGACTTTAAATTTGGATTTGTCTTTATCATCTTTTTCCGACGCCAGTTTTTCCTTTGTGAATGCTTCTTTTTGCTGACGACTAGCAAACGCGCCATTGGCCTGTCTGACTTTGCCTTGGCTGTCTTCATACAAACCTTCGAGTAACTGATTGGTTTTCTTTTGCTGCTTCGACAGTTCGGGATCGCTTTCGACATTGACTGCTGGCAGAGTAGGCGCTTCAACAGATACGTTAACAACGGGGTTAGATTCCGGTGCATTCGTAGCAAGTTGCTTATCATCGTTGCTAACCGTCTGCTTTGTTACTGCCATCACCGCGTTACTGACTGAACGTTCTGGTTTTTCTGCTACATCATTACTGTTGTTGTCGGCAACATCAACTAAGCCATGATCAATAACTGGCGTACCGGTTGAAATAGCCGTGTCAGTTACATTCACCGGCGCTTCAACCGTCGTAGGTATGCGCGGAGCCAGTACTGGCGCAAAATCACCACCGCCACCAGATTGTTTTGTTTTTTCACCACGAACAGGCCTTGCATCGCCCGTCACGGGATCAATCCGCCCTTTGCGCGGCATAACCTCAGTTATCGCCTTTTCGACCCGCGCAAGCGCTGCCAGTTCTTTTTTGCTGGATGAATCAATCAGTTTAATGACTTTGTAAAACTCACTCTTATCAACTCTATCATTCAACATTATGTTGTAGTCCTATCCTGAAGTTTTTTCTCTAACATCAACGCAAAATCGGCGGGAGTAGCTAAAATGCTATCAATATCTTGGCCGCGCTCCACCCATTTACAGATAAAATCTGCCCAGCCCTCGGCGTCATAAAGACGGAAGGAATTCGTGATACCGAAAGGGTAATAACAAAATCGTTTCGAGTTCGTCGCCCTCCTCTGAGTTAGGGCAAATGTGGGGAGGCGTGACTAAACGCATCTCACCATCAATATATTCAGACATAAGACCGTGGCGCATTTCAGATAGCGCATTTCGTACTTGTGCAGCGAGTTGTTTAAAATGCGTTTCTGCATTCAGGGTGATCAGGTATTCAAAGCGTTTTTCAGCTTGCTCAGTAACCGTCAACGCTTTATCGTCATCCTTAAATATGAGCGACCACGCTAATTCATAAATGCGTAAATCGGTATGGGCGACAGACCATTGAGCCGAATCTTCTTCAAACTCATCACGGGTATTACGCAGATATTCGAGATATTCCATTGCTTCGCCGCGCAACGGCTGAATAAAGCCATTTTTAACACCGTCAACAGCCAGTTTCTCCGTCATCGAGTGGTTGCTATCAATAATGTATTCACCAAGGGCAACCAGATCTATTTGTCGGCCATGTTCATTACCGCAATGATTACACTGATAACCTTGCTCTATGACAGTACGCTCACGGGTATTAATAAAGATCCAGTACAACGCAGTCCGGCGGTCTTCTGCTGTCCAGTTGATACTATCAATGACTTGACCACCTTTGTTGTTTTCGGGGATCTGCATTTGGTTAAGATATAGCGTTGTGATCGCTTCTTCTAAGTGCGGAGACATGCCAACAAAATTCCGGTAATCGGCCACGGTCGGCGCTCTAAAATGAACTCGAACTTTTTTATCTGCAAATAATTCGTAGGGCTGTATTGCTTCAGGTTTCATGCTATTTCCCGATAGATTTATATTTTTTAAATGTCACGCTGAAAGTACCTAACTCGGTTCTACTTTCATTGCTGCCGCTGTAGTCGTTGTTTTCTTCAACATAGACAGGCCACTCAGCTTCTAGTCTTTCCGTGCCATCTTGCTTTGAGCGATAAATTCGAAGCTGTACTAAATAATCAATGGGTAAGTTTTGTGTGCCATCGTTATTAAAAATTTTATCTTGCAGGGATTTAATAAAATTGCTGCCTGTGCCGTCTTCATCATCATTAAAAACGACCGTAACACTGCCTGCGGCACGTTTCGTAGGTATGTTAAAGTCACCGGTTCGCACGCTAATAGAATCGCTCTCAATGGTGCCGAGGCCGTAAGAAACCTCTTTAGGAAACATGTCGAAATTATCGGGCTGGCCGTCAATCTCAATGCGGTAAAAACAATCGACTCTGAAATTCATTTTCATACGTGTCAGGGCAATCTTACGCATCCGTTTGCTTTGCGGGGAAGGGTCATGTTTAACGCCATAGCCGAACTTTTCAAACACGTCATCTACCGTGTCTTTTATCGTGTCTAAAATTGACATTTTTTACTCCTCAGTATTAATAAGAGTCGTTTTTTACACATGCTGATTTTCGTTGTTTGTCTGTAAGAAACTGAAAAGACACAAATTAACACTGTTAATTTATATCTTTCCATTACATTAAATAGATAGGAGTGGCAGGGCACATCGAGCAGCGCTCATACGTATTTCAATGTCAGCTTTACGGCTAAATAGATCCGCTTCTGCGGGTATGTCTGACACATCTAAATTACCGGCGATTGCAACACGACGATTACGCTCAGCGTTTGGTATAGTGATCAGTATTTCTAAATAATCTTTGATCAGACCAACAATCTCATTCGGCAATTCGTAACTCTCAATATTCACTGAAGAGAGATCGACAAAGTACATTAACGACAATGGCATTACGCATCTCGCGTTATTTAATACCACGCTCTTTTCACGGCGGTTATAATTAGATATAACAAACTTGCCATGCTTATCTTTGACTGTTACCCGAGCCAAAAAATCACTTGGAACTGGAAAGCAGGGATCGCCATCATCGTTCTTATTAAGCGTTTTTATTTTGACTACATCGGTAACACCAGCTCTATCCTGATACGCCCCCAACGCCTGCTTTAGCAGGACGTTAAGAGCATTAGGTTCTTTGTGCAGCAATGAATAAAATCGAGCTTTCACTTCATCCAAAAGCTGCGCGGGTGTCATTAATCAACCCAGTTATAGCGGATCGTGATCGACGGTTTGATAAACTCAGTGACACTTTCAGTCGCTAAATCGATTGCGTCACATGTTATTGAACATTCAAGTAACACGCGTTTAATCACTTCTTTACCGGATAAATCTTCGGGCGTAACGCTGATCGTGATCTGAACGTATTCTTTGTTGTCGATAATCTTACGAATATCAGCCAGCGTGTCGCCTTTGATTGTTTCTTCGATAACAGTTGTTATTTCACCGGCATTCTTAAGATTGCCTTGAAAATTGGACATAACACCCATTGAACCATAGGATTCAATTAGTTCACGTTCCATTGCGGGTAGCTGTGTGGATGCAATTTTTACAGATAGGCTGGGATAGCCGAGTACCGACATTTCAAAATGTGACGCGTTCGCACGCTCACCAACGAGGCGGTGTTTTAGAAATTTTGCGCGAATAAAATTACGGCTTCCGCGTGCATTATACGTTAACGATGTCATTATATTAGATCCTTTGTTTCGGTGAAAATGTTAGGTATTTCAGAGGCATTAACAGAACCGTCTAGCGTGAGCTGCAATGTGATCTCGTTGTGAGTAAAATAACCATCTTTAGTTTTGGGGGCGTTCTCGTTGTAACTGACGTTTTTAATGTAAACATCAGCCATCAATCGTCGCCCGACATTCAATTTCACAAGCTGGGGGATAGCACCAGTCGGCGTGATATCGTTAAGTTCAGGACTGGACATTTGCATGAGGAACTGTATAGGATCGTTAACCTCTTTTTTTGCATCGCTATAAGCAATGAATTGAAGCGGTAACGAGAATTCGAGCGCTTGCGCTCCTTCCCAAACCAGCTTGCTATTCCACATCGTCTTACTTGTCATATCAGTCTGCGTTTGCAAGATCGCAGCACCTTTACTTAAACTACCGGAGTTTCCTGCGGTATCACCCTCAAATGGTGAGTTCCACAGTTGCGCCAATTCGATCGATGCTTCCCCAGTCAGGTAAGCAGCGACAATAACAGTGCCGATGTTTGGCATTTCTTGGCTGATATGGACTTTGTAGAACTTAGATACACCGTCCCCCTCACGCACACCGCAATGTATTGTCATGCTGCCCCCTTCCCCTTACAGACCGTTACGCTTACGAGCACGCAACGATTTTTTACGCTTCGCTCTTGCTGCCGCACCGTGCGATTTTTGACGGGCTTTTTTAAGTGCTTGCTTTTGTGCTGGTGACATTTTAAGTTTGCGACCAATACGTTTTTTGATCTTCACGACGCTACCGTCACGAACCACTTTTCGCAGAGAAGACAGCAGCATGGCTTGCTTTTCGGCATAGTTAGCGATCAGCTCATCGGTCGAGCCTTCTTCGATCAGGTCTTCAAGTAAGCCCGCCGCTTCAATCGCTTGTTCGTCGTCGGCATTGTCAAACAGTGATGTCACTTGGTCAGCAGTTAACGACGTACTGTCTAAGATAAACTGCGCGGCGGCGGCGCTTAACTCTTCAAATTCGTCTTCTTCTTCGTCACTCAGATCTCTATCGCCATCGTCATCAATAGCACCAAACAACATGGCTTCGAGTGAATCAAAATCATGCTCACCGGCTTCTGTCCATTGCAGAACAATCGCAGCAGCCAGTGATCGTGTATTTTTATCTGCCGTTACGCTCATAGCTGATAACAACTGCTCGTCATCATCACTAATACTCGACAATAAAATGTCTTGTACTTCATCAGTAGCCACAACTTCAGCCGCCGCCGCTTTTCTTGATTCGATCATTGCTGCAAGTGCGGGAGACTCACGAAAAGCAGTAGAAATAGAACCGCCATTTTTAAAAGGGGTAGACATAAATAATTCCTTATCTAAACAAACGAGATTGACCGGCTAGACGACGTGCTGAACCTGATATACAGATCTTCCATGTCACTTTCCACAGATCACTCTCGACCTGTTCGAGTTCGAAGGTGTAAGGGTTTTCGCCATCACTCGGGTCGCGTGGAGGTACAAGGCAATCTGACGATACATAACCATCAAGGATTCGAGTCATACCGAGTTCAAGTCCACTACGAGTTACGCCGTCCGGTTCATGTTTGAGGGATTTACCCAGTTTTACCCAATCACGTCCGATCGCGTTATCTACTGATACGATGTTGTCAAAACGCAGTTGGTCTTTACGGGCGCGAGTCGTTAAAGCATCATCAATCATTAATTGACCAGCGCTGTTTTTACCCAAACGATTTAGGCGGACTTTTACAAATTCGTCATAATCCGGCGTACCGGCGTTAGCATTAAGTTGCAAACCTTTACGGGTGATAGTGGCGCGTGATTCGCCCGCTGGTGTCAGGTGCCAACCGCCAACCGGTGACTTACTCGCAACACCTTTCGCTTTTGCTGCAAATACAAAACCACTCAGGCCACACATAGATGAGCCACTATAGAATTGGTCGGTGGCGGTGTACGGTAGGTGATAGGCTTGTGCGAAATGCGAATTCATCGCAAGATCGGCTTGACGTGCAGTAGCCGCAGCGAATGATAAATTAGGTTCAATATCATAATAAAACGAAACTGAGTTGTTATATGCCAGCGTGTTTAACTTGCCTAAAGTAGCATCGTCATAACAGCCTGCCGCGATCACGCCTTGGAATTCAGGTTCTTCAGCAATAAGCACCGCTAACGCTTTTTGATAAGCAGCCGAGTCGATTGTGCTTACATCACCCGACGTGCCACCAACAAATGTCGCTTCTGCGATAGCCTCAAAAGAATTTAATTTAGATACATTAGAGATAGCACGCAGATACGCAGATTCATCCGATAGCTTATCTTCGATAAACGCAGAGTTACCGTGCTCATCGGTGGCATTAACATCAAGTGATACTGTTATCGTTTCCAACAATTTCACCGTGGCATCAACTTGCACCTCATTAAGTTCCAGCACATAAAAACCCGCACCATTTTCAGCTTCATTGGCCTGTGTTAATTTGATCTTACGTGTCAATTCGTTATCACCATCAATAAGATAAATTGCCATCAGCGCGTCCGACGCTAGAGTTGGTTCAACACCATATGCAAGAGTAGAGGCGACCACAGCATTAACATTAGCCGTCGCTGCACCCACCGTTAGAACGGGATATAGCGCGTTGCTAGGCATAACACGAACGACATAACCAACACCGCCTTGTGTCGCATCAGCAATATGGCGTAATGATTCAGCATGAGAACCTTCTCGGGGATGAAACGGCTTGCCAAATGTTGATAAAAGGGTATTTGCAGACACTTTTAAAACTTTGTTTGGCATACCTCTACGAGCAATTGTTAGTGCAGCGAATGACATTGCACTACCACCGCCAGTAGATAAAGATGCACTCGCATCAGTAATAGCTAAAGAAACGCTTGCGACATCTGAAATAGATCGTTTGATCATTTATTTTTCCTCAGTTTGGTTTTCTAAAATAAGCGCGATTAATTCGGCTTCGTTAAGGGCGCTGTAACCACTAATGCCAAGCTTTTTACACATGGCTTTTAGCTCTTTAACACTCTTCGCCTTTAGCTCTTTCATCAATTCAACATCAACAATTTCAACAGTTTCAACCGGTTTAACTGGCTCAATTTCTTCAACAGGTTCAGCAACTTCAATACCCGCATAGAGAGCACTCATACCTCGGGTATTGCGACTGTTAATTGAATCCGTAAATGCGATTGCTTCATACGGGTCTGAAAATTGGAACTCTTGATCTTCGGTGGTTTCACGCAATGGTCGAATAACTCGCCCCATCAGCATTAAGCGAGTACCGGAGGCATTCATAACAACGACTGTGTTCATTTAATTTTCCTTGTGTAGAAATGGCGCTAACGCCCAACAAGGCGTTAGCAAGTGACACAACGGCGTTTAGCTCGCGGTGTAGTTTTTAAGCTCAATAAGAACAAGGAATTTGTCACACGTTGGAGAAGCGTTATCGTAGCCATTCGCCCAAAGGGTATTTCCTTTACGCAGACCCTTTGTAACTTCATGGCTGTACAGTGTTGGAGGCACTACATCACCCGTGTAATAAGGTGCTTTACCTAATTTTTCGGTGCGGCCATAACCTAGCGCTTTATGAGCCGGTACAAGGCTTGTGAATGGAACTTCAAACACCTTGATAGAACCTAAGATCGTACCGATAAAGTGAATACGAGAGGTTTTCACATAGCCTGCTGCACGTTGAAATAACGATGGTGGGAGCATTTGCACAAACGTCGAAAATAACGTACCGCAATACATGCCTTTCAAACCTGATTCTTTGTTCGTATCAATCATGGTTTGAGAGATAGTCAGGAATAACGACTTAATATATTCAAAACGGTCTTTCCACGTTTCGTGAGAATTTTCAGGAACCGCCGCGTCAAACGAATACTCTTCTTTAACCAAAAACATCAGGTCATCTAATTGTTTAAGGGCACGTTCATTGGCTAACCAATCACGCATAGAACTTAAATTCATTGCGTTAATATCAACACCAAATTCGGTATTCATCGTAAACGCTGACATGATTGACGCATCAGCAGCGATCACACGGCTATGCGGGCGGAATTTAAAGCCTTTCATTTTGTGGTCAATCGTCGGGATTAGATCGCCGTTTGCCTCAATATCGACTTCAAATTCAGCATGTAATTGGCTCTCATTCGGTAATACTTTGTCTGAATCAAGTACAATGATGCCCGTATCATGATCAACGGTGCCACTTAGAATTACTTTTGCGCCGCCAACTTCAACTTGTCCATACAGGTCGCCGCCGTCGAGTTGGATAGCTGCCTCAGTGCGGTTAAAGTAGATTTTGATAGAAGTAGGGCGAACAGGCAGCATTACACCAGCCGGTGTGTGCGATTTAGTATTGAATGTAAACTGTTTTTTACTGCCGTCAGGTAGCTGGTCTTTAGCGAATGGATAACGTTGACGCTGTGTTGAATACTGACCATAAGACAATTCATCAATAATCTGATTTTTCTTAAAATCACCTAGCGTTTTACCGGCGACACGTTCAATTTCAAAAATCTCAACTTCATTTTTTCGTGCAGGTAGATAGCTAACAATGTCGTTTAGTGGGTTAGCTAACATAACAGGTAAAGTTAATGCAGCAGTGGTAGCACGGATCGACACGCCTTTTTCGCTTGAAAGGTTACTTTCAGCCATTGATGATAACAACATGTCAGACTTGCCAGATTCAGCAATAGACTGATTGTTTGAATAGATGTTTTCTAATGTACCGTGGGCAGCAGCAAGCAGATCATCAGAAGGTAAAGCACCATTGTTCATCGCGCTGTAATCTCGGATAGCTGAAGCATCAGACAAAGCCTGACGAGCGCCCATTTCTTCACCCATAGATGAGTAAAGCGGATCTTCAGCCGCCGCCGCAATGATGCCATTATCACGTTCTGACGGATCGGAAATGTAACTGCCATTTGGTAAGAATTGAGATTGAATCAATACACGTTTCATTGCGCCAGCGCGGGAAAGTGTATCTGCTAAACCGGCTTCGTAGCGTTGAGCTGTGTCTTTCATATTAGAACTCCAATTGATAATTAATTTTTTGATTTACTAGGGTTTTCACGCGACAAAGCGGAACCGAGATAGAATCCGGTCACGTCTTTACGTTCATTGAGAAGGTGTTTAATGATCCAAGTGCTTGCAGCCATAGCAGTGCTCAACAAGGGGGCGTTATCACGTAATAAGTACGTCATAGCGGCTTGCGTCACGACCAGAAAAACAGCAATGGGGAGGTTTACACGCATAATGCGCAGGGCTATCACGTCAGCCGTTTTCTGGCTGTTCACGTAGTTTTTTCTTGCATCCGCACGATCGAGCTGGATAGCGTCGAATTGCTTTGTGTTAGCGGCAATTTGAGCTGCAAAGGTGGCTTGCAACGTTTTGCTGCTTTGCAATTTACGAATGGCCTCATCAGCGTTAAATGAACCAGTAACGGTTTTAGCAATATCCACGGCTTTATCCGCAATATTGCTATCGTCATCCTCACTGGAGATCCATTTGCCAAGTAGTGGCGCGAATGCAACTAAAATAGGAATAATCCCCATTACGCTACCTCCGGCGGCTTCGGCAACACCAGTTCAGCGAGCACAACAAAGGAGGCCTGTAAAAAGGATTTTATTTTTTCGGGTAGCGCGTCGAACTCACAAAGTAGGGGTGACGTTTTTTCTTTGAGATCAAATGACCCAATCGACCAACCATTTGATATTTGTAGCGAGATATTGAGATTGTGTAACTGCTCAGGAGTCGTGATATTGTGACCAAGCACACCGTAGCGAATGATCTTATTAAGCACGTCCTCGCGGCGTTCTTCGCTAAGATTGCTGAATCGGATAGACTCATCGCCGGTAAGTTCCGCTGACAAGTCTTGCAATATGACAGTAGCCATCATGAACCGATCAAAATCGCTGTTAAGTTCTTCGTCACACTCAAACATGACTAGCTCACTCGTTTTCGAGTCAGCAGCGCCACATTGGTCTGTGCTACTTCACAACGTTCAAGATATTCTTCCGCAGAACCTTTACCAGCCGAGGTATTGAAAAACTCTTTCCAGTATTCAGCTCGCGCAGTGATAGTTTCCGGCACAGGCTTAGGTACAGTCCAATATCGCAATCGAGCGAATAACAGAGCTAATAGCGGGCTGTAGTCTAGTTCGCGGAACTCAACAAGTTCTAACTTGATGTTTAACTTGTCATATATGACTTGACCAAAACGGCTAGCGTACTTATCTTTCAACCAGTCGAACGTACCCTCATCAATTTGACTAACACCAGCACCAGCGCCGTATAAAGTGCGTTCGCGGTATTCACCCATCAATGTTTCAGCGGCGCAAGTTTCAACAAGCAGATCAACTGCTTTGTTATTTGAACCGTGTCCTAACAGATCACAAACTAATGTTGCGAACTCTACAATTTGTCTTTTGTTTGCTAATCCGTAATACACTCTTGCACCACTATTAATTCAAATAATGGAATGAGATTAAGTTCAGCGATAAAATACCCGTGCCCGATTTTTTAATTTTTTTTGATTTATTTTTTAGCCGCTGGGGAAGCGTTGGAAAGCGTCAAATTATCAGTGTCATTAAGCGCGTGAAACATAGTTAATGAGCTTGCGAATTGACATGTTGAAGGTGCAAAGGGGTACGGGGAAGATCCCCGTTATTGTTTAAAGAGTTAAGAAGTAAGAAGGAGAATCGCTGGAAAGCCCATTCTAGCAGGATCGTTTTTTCAGGATCAGATAACAGTGTTATCAGGTTTAGATAAGACTGTTATCAGGGTTAGATAACAGTCTTATCATAAACTAGTAGCTTTTTGATAACGGGGCTATTATCAAAAAATGATCTCATATTGATAAGGCTGTTATTGACAAATGACTAAACTCTATCAATAATTAGGCGGTATTTGATAACGGAACTGTTAATATGACATCCCCTGTAGATAACGAAGATGAAAAACCTAAGAAAACCAAGAGCGCAGAGATTCGGCACAGTACAAACCCTTTCGTGCAGTCATTAACAGTCGATTCAACTGGGAAGCGGGTTACTGTTAACGTCCTTGGGACAGAAGATAATATACTCGTAAACCAGAATACGGGCGAGGTGACAGGAACCCACATATCCACTTTTAAACGTGTTGATAACGAGCAGTTTGTTAAACTGTTTACAAAAAATATCGCGATGACATTTGATTTAAAGGCGGCAGGGATTAAAGCGTTTAACGTATTACTCCATGTTGTTCAAAGCAATATCGGTAAAGATCTTGTGCATTTAGATCAGTACACGTTAGATGAGTTTATTGCGGATCATGAATCGCTCGATCCACCGATTAAATTAAAGTTAAGTCTGCCGACATTCATGCGCGGCTTACGTGAATTAGAATCGGCACAAATAATTGCAAAGTCCACACGACGTGCGTACTACTACATCAATCCAAGTTTTGTGTTTAATGGTGATCGTATTGTATTCAGTACCTTCATTGAACGTAACAAAACTGAGTCCTTAAATTAAATTTCGGGCATAAAAAAAGCCACACTCAAAGGCATGGCTTTTAATTGTTAAGTCTATTATTTTAAGCGGGGGCATCAGCTCTGATTTTCTTTGCCATCATTTCCAGCATGTCTGGTAATCTAACCAGATCGGCAGGGGTTGCCTGAACAGCAAACCCACTGCCTTTTATGCCGTTCGTCACTATTAAGATAGTACTGTCAGCGCCCGTTGATTCCCGAACCTTTGTACATTCCTCATTATATTTTCCAGCACCACTTGCCATTATTAACCAGCCTCATTTAATCTCTTATTTCAATTACCTAACAATCTAAAACATTGCAATGAAGTAATCAACAATATATTATCCTATCAACAAAGTTTTATAAATAAGCAACACGTAGAGAACGCGGAATGGACATTAAAAAACCAAGTATTACTTGCCCTGAATGCAACAAAACGAGTTATTGTCTGGGTGATATCCAGCATAAATTTTGTATCCAATGTGGATTTCATAGCGACATATTAAAAAAACAAAACAAACAAGGTGATAATAAAAATGAGTCAAAGCAAACAATGCAAATGTCAGAATTGTTCAGGAAAAATGATTAATCTAGAAAATATACCGGAATTACAACTTAACCCCGTCACGATCGCATACATAAGCACGATCATAAACTTCAGGTTTCAGGCTGGCGATGTAATGACAACGCCTTTTTTGAACATCAACTTACCATTTGATGAACTGACGATTAAGTACGGTACTGTTTTTGGTGCGAATGACGGGAAACGGGTAGGCGAACTCACCCTCATTTTTGATAATGATGATAAACCGGTGTACATGGTGATTAGGGAGTTCGTTAACGGCATTCTCGATGAGAAGGAGATTGAATATTACATGTTTGAGAACCACGCTATCGATCATAAACAAATGCTTGGCCGTATTCGCAACATGAAAAAGCCTCAGGTCGTAATCATAAAAGAAGGCAAACCGGCATCCGCATCAATGCCAAGCAATGCGATCCACTAATCACAGTGAATCAAATCGGTTGCACTGAGGCATTTTAGATGCTACCTTAAATGGGTAATATACATTCACTGACATAAAGCGAGTACATACATGGAAGCTGTAACGAAAGATTTAAACACCATTATTAAAACTATTGCAAAGCACACAGTACCGGCTAGCGCTCTTAACCCAGACCGTTTATTAGTGTCTGATTTACCCCTTGAAGTTTGTAACGAAATCGCAAAGCGCAGCGCAGAGCTGAATGATTATCAGGTTATTGTTGTCACTGACGAAGCTCGCCAGCGTAGCGAGATAATGACTGCCCGCAATTCAGGCCTAGCGCGTGAAATCTTTATCTATGCAGGCAAGGGGTTTGGCTGTCACGTCATGCCGGAAATAGCGACGACCACGAAACGTATTAACTTCACTAAAGCGCCGGTTAATCGTTTACGTAAGCACTTCATCAGCTAACACACCACTGACACAAAGTAAGGGGGAAAATTTATTTTAATTTCCCCCCCTTTTTTATTGGAACAATTATGAATACAAAAACCGCTACCACCGGATCAATTACCCACCACAATGACGTAGACGCTAAATTCTATATAAGCAGTTTTCTTTCGTTCACGCCGGACTACTTAACACCGGTATCTATATCTCGCATTGAAAGTGAGGAATACAATCACATTAAGCGCCGTATAATTCCACGTTTCTGTTTTGATAATTCATTGACTACAGCTATATCCCTCGACTTGCATTCCATTGTTTACGGTGCGGCCATCGTGAGCTTTGGAGAGCAAAAGATACCCGTCGAGCACGCTTGGGTTAAATCACATGACGGACAATATTATGATCCGACATATCAAGAATTAGGCGATAAAGATACGCCGCTGCAAGTTGAGTATTACAGCTTGTTCGAGATGCCCCTTGATGATTACTTGGCATTAGCAACGGAAGTTAGGGGAGAGCAACTATCAAAAATATGCGCCCTTGACTTCATGCCGCTAAGACACATGCAGCATTTTAAACGCTTCTTTAAACGCGTAACCAAGCCTTCTAACACAGATTAATTAAATTGAAGGTGACAGATTTAATTAATTCTGTCACCTTCTAAAGCAGGATTTAAACTTGTCAAAACTCAATGCAGACTTAATTGTAAAACGATGTTTCAGAGAGCTTTCAGCGCTATCTAGTCAATACATGCCCGACGCATCCGACCGTATCAATGCCGCGTTCCAACATGGACGCAAAAAGAAAACGTTAGACGTTGCCAAGACAAAGCTAAACACAAAACGCTACTTAAACAAATTCGCGGTCGTGTGTGCTTGCTATACCAATGACCTAGGTTTATACACTCGCGCCGTCACAGTCATCGATAAACAACTCGTATTGCTTTGCTGTTTCATGCCATTTGTAACGAGATGTAGCCAACCTATTTTTACGATAGACATTGTGATAAGCAAAATAACAATAACCAGACATGCTTTGTCTCGCTGGTTAGAAAGGAATGAATCTGAAGATTACAGAGCCGCCTTAAAGGTGCTAGGAAGCGCCCTGTTCGAAGAAGATCAAAAGCTAGCAGGTCTAGCGATACAGCACAAAAAGATTGCTGTAGGCACGCATGAGCGGCAAGTACAGTGCAGTGATGGCGGGATTGCGATTGTAGTCATAAATAATCCCGACGAAGAGCACTATAAATATATGGATTGGACATTAATCACCTACCTCGATAGCTCGCTACTTAAATCATGGAATGATGAAGCCGTACACAGCGAGTATACGAACTTACAGCACCGGCTCAGTGATAGATTTTAATACTAGCCGCATTACACATTAGGATTTAAACAAGTGAATACAAATCAGAGCACTATCACGCTAGAGCGTAATGTTTATTACATTTATCCGAACCGAGAGGTTGTCACCTGTAGCGGCATTACCGTCATCGCTAACAACCGCTGGGTTTTCACACCTAAAGCTGGTGTATCCATCCCCAAATTTAGCGACCGTTGCAGCATTACATTTGTTAAAACGCTCAGATTATTGGCCGACGAACACAACATTATTTTACCCGACGACTTGGGAATTGAGAGTCCCGCAGAATGGACTGGCATTACAGTAAAAAAACGCGGAATATCAATTCGTCCGATGTATGCCGAAAGTAACGGCAAGATCCACCAACCGGCTATCTATTTTGCTTGTGAGGAACAAACTGGGTTTAACTCTGACATCAAGAATGCGATGAAAGTACTCGCAATGCACAAAATAATGAAAGAGCACATTGACAGAATTTAATACACAGACAGCAAAAAGGGGCGGCACGCCCCTTTTATTCCATCGAAAATAACCGCTTTATTTTTTACTTTTCAGGTCTAGCAAATCCATTGCCATCACAATCACTTGTTCTTGCGTTAATTTCTTACCATCTTTGCCAAACTTAATACGAAAATTGTTAATTCGTTCCTGCGTCCCTGTGCTTATAGTCATACTAGTAGCCATATCTTTTGAATATTGACGCCTCGCCCTGCTTCGGGTACTACGCAAGCTAGCACGTAGCGAGAAGATGTATTCAGGCTTTAAATTCTTAACCAACATTTCGGCATATGCCAATAGCAACGGTATCGAATCATCTTTACTCGCCGCGACGATCGCCTCTAACGGCTCGGTGCTCGCAATCAGGGCGCGATCCGTATCAAAGGTACAGGCCTTCTCGATATCGCGCTTTACCTTGCTGTAAACATAAAATATTTCACTTTGCTGAATCTCAAACATATCCCCACCTGTTGCATGTTTCACCCTACAGGAAAGCTTACACGCACGGGGTGAAACATGCAACAGGCATTAAGGTATGTTGCGAATTAACCCCTTAATCATGCGCCACATGAATAAGAAGCAATAATGTGATAGAATCCCCACACTAATCATGCGCCACATGAATAAGGAAGCTCTTATGCGCTTATCATCGACTCAAAAAGACATATTACTTTTGCTATACGCCATCGAAAACAACGGTAATCAAAAACCAGTACCAAACATGCTCATTCTAAACATGATCAACAGAGAGCGTGGCTTAGCGATCGAAGGCTCAAACTTCAGAGCCTCTTGTCATAAACTGAATGAAAACAACATGATCAACAGGTATCGTTCAACATCATTAAAACTTGCTTGGCTCTTGACTGACGAGGGACGCGAGAAAGCCCGTGTCATTTTCAACGAGCGAATAGCTTAATAAGACGTGCCGTACTCAGTATGCGAAAAACGCCAGTGAGCCAAACTTAAATCAATATGATCGTCTATGATTTTCATGGCCGTTTTGTTCGCTTTCTTCAAGTTAGTAAACAAATGGTCGTGAACGTAAATGTTATTCACAGCATCTTTCGCACTGAGATACCAGCCCGCGTCGCACGACTCTACGACCACAAGCTTAATGTGAGCACTACCAAGGTAAAAACTCATTTAATCAAAAACCGAGATTCACCGTTGATAATACTTGAACCGCAATCAACTGAATCGCCAACCATGCAAGCCACTTTTCCAAACACCAAAAATTTACTACCACCAATGCCACTACCACCGTGAACCTGCGGCGGGCTACTGGGCAGCACATGGGGCAACCATGCACCACCGGTTAAGTGTACGGGTTTACCAAAGACTAAAAATTTAGCCTCCCCATCAACAGTAGGCCGAGGAATAAAGCCGCCATGTCCGGCACACATTGATCCTAACGTTGCAATTGCTGCCATACATACCTCATCAACTATTTGAAATCATAAAGAGAACCGGTTTTACCGCCAATCATCGCGCCCTTAAGCATCACGTCGCCTGCTGCCTCTAACGTGAGGGAGCCACCGGACTTCAACGCCATATCACCGCCGGATTCGACTTGTACATTACCATCTGATTTTACCACCGCATCACCAACAACTTTTACATTAAGTTTATCGCCGACCGTCAAATTGTGATCCTTTGTCGTAGAAAAATGACTGTTCGCCTCAACATGTAAAACCAGCTCACCATCTTTAGTGACATTAAATGCCGTCCCCGTGGCTTTATGCGTCAGGCACCATGCACCATCTTGCGTTATTTGGTGCAAGATACCGAACAAATCAAGCACTTTATCCCCATATCCAGCAACCGGCGCGGCTGGTTCACCATCACCGCGCTTATGCTTATAGACAGATTCAAACAACTCTACCGGTAATTCGCTTTTGTCGTCAGTGACGCGATAACATGAGCCAGTAATGATCGGGGTACGGGTATCACCGTTGATAAACTCCACCCAAACAAGATCACCAATTTTACATGGCATCGCATCCCCTTCACCAATACGGGCACCGAGCGGTAGCAAGTATTCAGCCCACGGCAGGTTGTTTACAGGCACAACGTCCCACAATATCAACAGTCGTACTTGTGCCATATGCCAGCCTTTAGGATGCTTAACACTGGTCACTTCAGCACGATAACGGCCTAAAAGCTTACCGCTTGTATCAGTTCTGCTCATTCAGCGCTCCTAGCACTATCCGGTTATTATATTTACTCGATTCTGTATAATGCGTCACTGTTTTAACGACTAACGACGCAGCCACCGATTCATCGATCGCAGCATCATGACTTAACTTGATGATCTCAAGGCTCAGCACCGCTGCCGGTGTAAAACGACTATCACCCACAACCACGATATCGAGTTTCGGCTGTATACATAATGCTTGATTGTCTAATTGCGCCAGAACCGACGGATAAGACAATAATAATGCTGGCTTGCCCTCTTGCCCTTTTGAACTAAGATAACCGCCGTCTGTTGTCCATGCGCTACAGCAACGCTGCAATGCACGGTCATATAATGCGTCTTCATTCAGCACGTTGTACCTTGCGATCTCAACATCAGCATTAACGTTATTCAACCCAATGCTAAGTAATGGCGAACCTCTGGCTATTTCAGCCAACGTTTTGAAGTACACGGTGCCACGACTGATCCAACACGCAGCGCCATAGTCACGCGCCATTTGTCGCAATAACCGTGCGGGTGGCTGGCCTTGATTTAGATGATAAGTACCGGCAACCAGTGAAGCACAATCGATTTTTAGTGATGGCACCAATTCAGACAGGATTGAACGTGGTGATTTACCAACGAAAAATTTAGGTTCAGCCGCTTTTATCTTCAGTTCGTGACAATCTTTCTGAAAACCCTCAACAAAAATAATATCGTTCTCAACAGGGCACACCGAAACAATGAACGTTTCAGTAAATAGCTCGCTGCCGGTGCCGTAAATGTCGCCCATTTCCATGACAATCTCTGCGCCTTTAGCAAGACCGAACTCATCACGAATATAGGATTGCTCATCACGCAGTTGCAAAATGAATGACGCTCCACTTAAGTCGAGTTGTTCGATATAAGCCAGTGACACCACCCGAGGCATATTAATACTGTGACCGTTTACGGTTAACGATTGTAAAAACGTATAATTTTGATCACTCATAATAAATGGCTCTCGCCTTGTTCAATACGGGCGATAGTTTCACTGCCATATCGAATCGTCGCGGTTTGAGCGTTAACAGTGAACCCGATAGATAAGACTCGCATTTTATCATCTTCAAAAGGTAGACTCGCATTGTCTGCGGTCATCATATGTCTATCAATGATCTCAACAGCAAGATCATAAGCGGCACCACCCAACACTGTTTTAGCATTGAACTTATGATCGGCATGTCGGTGACGTAACCACGACATTAATAACAACGCAATTATTTCGATATTGTCATCCTGCCAACCGACAATGTTCACCATATAAGCCAGTGTAGTGACTGATTCCTCAACTTCTCCAATATACACACCATCGCTATCACACAACTCACCAACACCAGCACGGTCACGGTATTGGTCTAACTCCGCAAAGGCTATCGCCGGATCGCGAGTAATGTACAAGCAAGGCAATGAGATCTTATCCTTACCTTGTTTCATCAATGCCCGCAAAAATCGCCGTGGCGAATCAAACTCACCCATTGCGATCTTATCTGCCAGTGGTCGCTTGGCAAAGTCAGCAAGGCGTTTATTTCGTGGGTGTTCAGGGTCACTGACGTATAGCCGGTTGATAACAGAACCGATCTTATTAGCCAGAGCCACATCAACATCAGTAAGACCTGACACTTCTATGCGGCCATCTTCTGCAACGTTCTTAAACGTCAAGTCAACAGGAAAAGTACTCATTATTTTTTAATTCCTTCAAAATCGCGACACGGAATAACATTGTGTATCGCCGCCGATAGTGTGGTGCCTAATGCAATCGCGCTATGAACATACCACCAGCAACGGCGGGTTTCGTCCCCTTTACCGGTGGCCTCTTCCCATTCCAATACTGCTCCGGTCGGGATATCGTGGTGGCCGATACGCAGTAACATTGGCTGCTCAAAATCATTAATGGCCTCGTCGCCGTTTTCACTGACAAGCGGTTGCATATCGTCAGGGTTATCGAGTACGGACACGATAAACGGATCGGCATATTCCAAGGCCTGCTGGTTCTTATCGACCTGATTAAATAACGGCACTTCATATAAGCTATCATCCACCGCTTGTTCAGGGGCTACTGGCATGTATAGCAACGCTTGGAATGAGTCGGGGCTATTCTCAATCGCGGCTATCCAGTCATTGCGGATCACATCATTTAAAATATTGTGTTGGTTAAAACGCGGCTTAAGTACGTTAGTCATTTAAAATTCCTTTCAACGTTTTAACCGGCTTACCGGATATCTTTGCAAACGCATTGATAGATTGATCATTTGTCCATTTCTTACTGACGTTCATGTCTTTAAACATCTGGTAAGACATACGCACAAAGTCGCCGTTTTCTTTCCGTTCCTTCGCCAATTGACTATCTTTCTTAGCAATAACCGCCTTATGCTTGTCAATCTGAGCCTGTTTACGTGCAATCTTTCGCTTGGATTTATCAAGGCCTTCGCGGATTTTGTCGATCTTCTTCTTATCGACTTCCATTTTTTTACCAAGGGCTTTTTGACGATCAACGTATTTTTGATATTCGGCTTGTAAGGCCTTTTGGTCGATATTGCCCTTACGCGTTTTCTTCTGCTGCTTCAGGTCTTTCTCTTTAAAAACATGAGTAGACTTACGATCATCACCGTAACCGACCTTCTTAGCCTGTCTAGCCATATGAATTGCTAATTGATTACACCAAGTCGGCGATTGCAATTTGTTCGTTGCGTGCAATACATGCTTGCAGGCAACACCGATATTTTTAGGATTACGGATCTTCGGCGGGGCGAATTCTTTAGGCGGGGCAAGGCAATAGTTACCAATTGTGGCTAAGTACCGGTAGTAATATTGATGACGGCCACAATCACACGCAATTGATATCCGGTCTGTGGTCGCTTTTCTGGTCGCCTTTTGATAGCCCTTCACCGTGGGGTCAGCATCGGCCATATGTACGTCCCACGTTTCAAAACGTACCGACACCATATGATCATCGTCGCCATTCTTTTGTGATGCTTTAACTCGGAACACGGCCACGTTTGCCTTGATAGCAACTAAGTTAGCCCCAGTAATACCAGAGCCATCGTTGACTTGATTGTTTGCCCGCTTAATATCAATCTCGCGGGAACCGGCAACAAGCTGCGGATAAGTAATGCCAGCCGTATTTTTATCATAACGACGTTCAAAATTTTTCTTACTCTTTTCCAGTGCGATCAAATCTTCACGGGTAAAGGCTTCTCCCTCGGTGGTTTTACCCAACCGTACAAGATCGGCAGGAGCCTTGCGTTTGAGCATGGCAGGGGTGATCGTTTTAGGCGCTTTAGCACGCTTCTTGGTGTTCTTCTTACGTATGAATTCGAACGCTTGCATAAACTGACGTGAATCAAGCCCGCCCGTGCTATACCGGCCATTGTCTTTCTTTTTCAGTTCTAATTTATTACGAGGCATTGTTACGTACCTCTCTGATCATTGAGCGAATGATCGCCACCGGCGGGAACTCAAGCTCATAACCAACGGGCAATGAGTCAAATGAATCATCAACACCGGCCACTAGCATAACCAACCAACTCAAATCACTTGTTTTAAATACTCGATAGGAAAGCAAGTCAGGGCGTGTTTCTTCATCTTCTTTTACTTCATAAACAATAAAATTATCAATATTGGCGGCATTGTTGAGATATCCCAGAATGGCCTTGTATAGCTCCACACGGATAATATCATCGTCAATGGACATATCGGATAGCCTAGGCACGCTCATAAGAACCTCGGCATTTTGCGGTGGCTTTTACGCTTGTTTATGATGCCAAATACTGATTTTAGGTAGTTCCCGTCAATAGATGAGTTATACACGGCGCTGTAAATGACAGTAAGCAAGGCGATCGCTTCTTCAGATATGCTTTCCCAGTCAATACGATATGTTGTAATGCCTTTGTCGCTGATCTCTTTTTCGTAGACGTTTTCAGGCACCGTTATCTTACGAGTTCCTTCTGAAAATCGGATTGATTTACGTGAAAGCAACTGTTGATAGGCGGTGAGGGCTGCGATCAAACGCGGTTGATTATTTTCATCGGTATCAGCCAATCGGCATGGTGTGAATCCAGTTGCTAATCGAGTGATCGGCTCATTGATCGCAACAGTAAAGCCGTTTTTCTGGTAAACAGACATTTCCCGCTTAATCTTAGCCAAGCTATTTAGGTCGGCTGTTTTTATCTGAGCCAATTTCTGTACTAACAATATGCCGTTACGGAAACCGGCCACAATACAAGTCTCACGTAAATTCACACTGATAACGTATATCTTTTTATCCACTAAAGCTTACCTGTTTGATCAAACAATTCAGGCATTTTCTCTACAGCGATAAAATAAACGCTTTTTTTGATCACGGATTCTTATATAACGATCAATTATATTCAGTTTTTATTAAGTAATTTAAAGATAAGAGTTGAAGTCTAGAGGGGCTAATACATGCTGTCTAGGTGAGCGGTGGCTGGGATTATGGCAAAGCCTCCCTATAGCCGAGCGAGTTATAAAACTCAGTCAGCTATAGGCAGAACCGCAAAACGTACATGCCGACCGGAGCCGCGTATGTCAGTAAATCACGGGTTGATCGTCACGTTAAACGATCAACATATGGGGTTCGTAGCTAACGTGCTACACAAACCTGAGTCCCCAAGGCACACGCTCAGCCGCACTCAAGGGTTCTAACACCCAATATAAGCACTAAGATTGTGTACTGCCTCCCTCCACGCGAGCTGTGGTAAATGTAGTTAATTGATTGCTCGCTGGCCTTACCTGTTAAGTAATTGGTCATTATTTACATGCACTTACATAAATATTTGTAAATAATTTCCGTGGCTCTACTTCATCATCCAACCGATTACAACCCAATACATAGCATCACACCCTGTTATTTTTCAAACATATCAACAGGTTAGCTCAGCGTCAAATTTACTCGGCTCATCGCCGTCGAGGTAAGGACACATAAATGATAAAGAGACAGGGGGGGTTATGCAAAAAGAAGTATTGAAAGTCTGCGCGTTGCGGGCTAAACTCTCAATTAAGTATTAGGTTTTAATTTTTAGACATTCAGGGCGACCATCTTGCCTTTAACCATCTTTCTGTTTTAACCGCCACGATTTAAGAAGCTTTTTACTTCGTTAAATCTAAAAAGGTCAGTCTTGGTAGGACTGGCCTTTTTGCCATCTGCGATAAAGATACTAGATCTTTGAGTGGATCGCAACGATCTAGCAAGATCTATTTTATTTTAATTACCTACTGCTTGATAGGATAAGTTAAAGTACACTTATTGTTCTCATTCAAAAGCTTGCTGCTAATTCCCCTTACCCATATTAAAAATGCTTATTTTGTCATTTCCTCTTATTGCGCAAAATAGTTGATTCACTCAACACGACCGCTTTTTTAGATCTTAGATCTCGACATCGGTACTTCACATCATCAGAGCCTTTGCGCCTGTCGTTGGGCAACTCAGTCTCAACCTCAAGTATTTGCAGCCCGATAAAGAAGGTATCGCCTTGTACAACGTTGCTACTCATTTAACTGTCTACATGTAGCGGCTGGTGGGTGAACAATTCGCTAAACCGGTCACTCCCGCGTAAGTGCATAAAATTGATCGCGTTGGAGTTCAAAGTTTGACAGCGCACTTTCAGTTCTTGCAGTAGCGACATGTAGTTTTCCACCCTGATCTCGATCAGTGCATAATAAGTAAAATTAATCATGCTGTACTGTCCCTCCGGCTTGTGCTGATAAGTCGGATCTAGATATTGACCGGTTTGAAGTTTTACCCACGCGTGCTCTATGATCACCCCATTTAATGCCGGTGACTTAATCGCGCCGAAAACGACACTCGCGGCACCAATTCTGAGCGCTGAAATGATCGCGTTGTTATAGCCCTCACTCGGTGTCCGTGTACACTCTTTTAACACTGCTGCTGTGAGAGAGTGCATCCGAATCGGCATTAACTTATCTCTGTTGATACATAATGCGCTAGCCACTTGGATCACGTCTTTACCAAGCTTCGAGGTCATTTGGGTTCTGTCTAATATGTCTTGCATCACCACTCCTTATTTTACTTGTTAGAACGGTTGCTGGGTATTTCTCGCGTAACCTTTCAGCGTTACAGTTGCGCCCATTGCACTAATAAAACGAATGAATACTAGCAGTGTGTCGGTGCTGTACGTCCTGAGTTTCTTAGCGTTCAACACCCAACAACCTAATTTTTAGTGTTCGAGATCGTCTTCCATATCCAAAATGAAATACCCTAAAACACCTTTTGTATCGAGAATATGGAAGTGTTCATGAAGTCGCGCCGCCGTTAATTTGCCGGTGAACCCATAACCATGCACAATAATTCCCTTTCTTGTTGTTTCATTGCTACACATAAATAAGTGTATAGCTCTCCTTACTCTTTCATTACTTTCATGTTCAAGTGCAGTACCTAACTTAGTACTCTCTAAAGACTGATTTTTTAAAGCTATTCTTTTAGAGACTCTGCGACCTTTTATGATGACGAGTATATTACTCAGTGTTGCGAACCAAATAATCCACCACAAGTTGTATATAAAATAAATAGGCGCAGCGGCCATCGTAATCGATACTGCAAACAGCACTGTTCGGTTATATGTTTTTAATTCATCATTTATGTTCACGTTTAAAATAACTCTGTTCAAGGGTGAGCATTGCGTGCTCTTTGTTTTTAACCTTCAACTCTAATCTGATTTGTTCGAAACTAACCATCTCAGTAATAAGCCCGCACCAGTTGGCGTTAAAATCCAGCCACACTCTCAATACATGGGTATCAGTCCATGTGTGAAACGTTTGAACATCAAACCAAATATCGGGAGTGTGTGGTCGTTCCCATGCAAAAGCCAGCCCCATCTAGTTCACTCGAATTGCAAATACATCGACGCTTTCAGTGCCGAAATGATTATGCTGGATTGTTGACTTAACGACTCCTTGCCACGGGCGAATTAAAATACGTTCGTGCTCATCGGCTTTTGGATAACCTAGTTTTATATGTATCTCATCAAACTCACGATCAACTAAACGCTTTTCCCAATACTGCGTTTGCAGCCGGTACTCATCTATTTTTGTGCCCGCTTTTATCTCGTTAAAATAAAGTGCTTTAACAGGCAGATTTAAGACTCTAATTTTGGATTTCGGTGCATCTTTTTTGTGTTTTGGGGCTTTTTCCTTGGATTTAGGTGCATCTTTTTTACGTTTTGGCGCTTTTACCTTGGATTTAGGTGCATCGCTCTTAGGTGTTGGCACATTGTTACCCACACCACGCGAAAACCCTACTCTAGCAGGCTCCATTACAGCATGTGGCGTGAATAGCACTAAAGCGGAGCCGAAGTTAACCCCGTGCTTTTTAGTCACCCCATCAGCTTGATAGAAGTTATAACGACCGTCCGGCTCATATATGACGGTTGCAAATGGTTTAACAAACTCTAACCACCAGCCGGAAAGCGGCTCATATGGCAGTAACATCATGCCCGAAAAACCTTTAGCCACTTGTTGTGCAGCTTGAATTAAGAATTGTTTCTTGAGCGTGAACGGAGGATTACACCACCAGTCGTTCTCCCAATCGCAGTGCAAAGAATCAAAGCCGACAATGCGCTGTTCTGCTCGCAGATTGAAACCGGATTGAGCATATGGTGAAAGGGTGTCTAACCGGCTCCATTCGAACCAGTCCGGTGACACCATGAACCGGTCGCATTTTGCGGTTTCCGGTTCAGCGGCCACATCTATTTTAAAGGGGCGTCCATAGAGATGCTGACCGTCGTTGAAGCAGCCATGTTGAGTAGCCCAGCGGTCTTTCTCGCCAGAGTCAGTGCTACTTTTTACCAGTATTGCCATATTTCCCTCTTGATTATTGTTTAATAATAACGGCATAGTTAACAATAATACACGCTTGATAAACAATAATACACGCTTGTTAGGATAAGTTAGTTCATGATTTTATCTTTCCCGCTTTTAGTCCGGTATATCCGCGACGGGTCTACAGGCTCAAACATCACATGCACCTCATTATCGATCATGCTCCAACCGGCGATTGCATACCCGACTTCATCAAAAATAATGGGGGTCTTATCGTTGTGCATCTGGGCGACTGCGGCTAGGTGCTTATCGTCCTTATCATAGACTCGTTTTATTGTGTTTAACATTTCACCCACTTTGGCTGTCAGTAAAAAACTGGTTAGATATTCTTTAATGCTGATTTTACATACATCTTGGAAAATGTCAGGCATTACTTGGCGTTGTGGTAATGGTGGAAACAGCATAATAGCAGGGTGTTTTTTGCGGTGTAACTTTTTAGTGTTGTGACATTTACCGCGATCGAGTGCTTCAAATACCGCTTTTGCTTGGGTGTATTTAATCGGGTCGCCAACAGAGTGAAACCATTTTAATATCTGATTCGTTGTATACCATTTGTTGTATTGCATAACAGCTACAAACAGACCTGTTCGGCCATATCCACCACGACGGCCACGGCGACCACAAATTATATTTTCCACAATAATCACTCCTATAAAAAGAATGATTATTATGACCGGTCATCACATTTGATTTTCAACTAAAGCCTTGCGCAGAGCGGTTTCGTTTCATGCACCGGTTTTTAGTGTGACGCACATCACACTAAGGTACGCCTTATTTTTTGCCTTATTTTATCGCTTGCTGCTATTAGACAGTGGAGTACAATTAATTCAAATAATGGAGTATACAACGATGACTAAAACAAAGATTCACTTGCGATTTTACAAGCAGTTTAAGATCCTGCCATTTCTAACATTAAGGGTCAGTAAAAAGGGGTTTTCTGTTCGTCTTGGCGGTAGACGATTAGGAATGACGATCGGTGGTGGTGGTATTTATATTAGCGGTTCACTGGCTGGGACAGGCATCGGATTCAGGCGAAAACTTACACTAGGAGAGGCAAAGCGAGTTAATTAAACAGGCATGGAAAAGCCCACAGCGGGAGGGTTTAGTTCCGCTGCGGGCTTTTAATGTAGATGTCCCCAAACCTTAGGGGACGCGAATCACACTGACAATATAACCTGTCTACATTATTTATTTTCACTTATGAACACTTCACATGTCAGGTCTACTCATCCGTGAGAGACACCCGAGCAATTGATGCAATCGAATTCTAACTGAACTGAATTCGCATTACAATAAAAACACTCACACGTTAGGATAAATATTAAAAATCGATCCCCTTAAAAAAATTATCGGTTTCAGATAAAAATGTATTCACATAATGGTCTGTTGATGAAAGGCTGGCCTGCCCCAGCATATCCCGCACTACATTCATTTTGGCACCGTTCCTGATAAGCGTGAGCGCGAATGATTTTCTGAAGCTGTGAGTACTCAATGAATAGCTCAGCTTCATCTCTATTGCGACCTGCTTAAGCAGCCTGTTTACGTGCTGAATACGATAAGGATTACCTTTATTAATCGTCGATTCGAACAGGTATACAGCGCCTTCCTCAGAAAATGTTAACGCGTCGGCAATAAGGGTTTTAACCTGACTGCTCAGTGGAATTCGTAGGGTAGACGCCTCCTTAGCGCTGGCTAGCGCCTTCTTGTACTTATCCGCTGACAGATTTTTTTTCTTAATACTGTGCATTCGCATATTAAAAGATTTTTGAGTTACAACGACTATATCGTCACGGATTTGCTCGTTAATCAACACGTTACTTAGTCTCAAGTTCGAACAATCACCATATCGTAGCCCCGTCCTCGCTGACAGTTCCAGCAGTAACGCAACGACAGGGTTCATAATATCGACCCTACTCAATATTAGTTTTAATTCGTCGAGAGTTTCAGGTGGTTTTGATTGTACGCTCGCCATGCTAATTCCCCTTACCTGTAGAAATATTGCCGATTACTTTCCAGTCTGACGAGCAATCGCATTCGTAGACTAGATTTATATTCGTGCCTCGCGTTAATACTGATTGTTTTATTCTAAATGTCAGGCAGCGGTGCAGGCTCGCTAACGGGATATCAGGCATGTAAAGTTTCGATGCTTGGTAGCTAGCATCGTCCAAAAAAACCTGTAATTCGTAAGTACCGTCATTGCTCGGAAACATAGCGCCAATACTTTTTACTTGAATCGACATGTAACGGCTAAGATCTTCCAACAATAAGCTAATACTATCAGGTACGCCGGATTTAAACTTGTTCGTTTCCCAATATCGTACAGTGCGATCACTTACGCCCCCCAAACCTGCTAATTCGGGGACTGTTAAATTCAGCGATTCCCTCATACATTTTAACTCTACATGATTCATATTTGTCACTCCTTATTTATTGACTTAATTAGTTTAGTTCCGATAACGGAATTAAACAAGCGTTAATTCCTATAATTGAATAAACAGGACTTTGAATTCTAGATAAGGAATTTTAAAGTCGCATATACCGATAGGATATAAGGAAAGATGTTTTATGATTAGATCGGAGATTAAACGGTCACTTTTGACAGGTAACGGCGAAAACGCCAGCTAAGCTGTAAGTTGTTGTTATTAAAGGGATTACAAAATAAAAATATAGCTATAGTGCCACTCCTTAGGTTCAAAACTAGGTAGTCTTGAACCTAAATGGTGCTTTTGGGTCATAAGTGGGTATAGTTACCTTGAAATTAACTCAGATTTCGCACAGGGCGCGGTTTTTTTGGGGGTATCCTCCCCATCGAAAAAAGTGGGTTTCTGTACAAAAAAATCAATCATGATAGAATTGCTCACAGCGACTATCCTAACAAGAGTGGTTGCTACAATAAAAGTCTAATCTGACAATGGGACTGAAATATGGATGCGAATAAATATAAAATAAGCAGTATGGCTGAATTGGATGATGCCAAGGCTGAACTAAAAGAAATAATTAATAAGCTACACACTGATAATATAGATATAAGAGCATATACCCCACCGAGTAATGACAAAAAGTTATCTCGGTATATTTATATTATTCCAGATGTTAAAAGAAGGAGAAAAATAGAAAACAAAATAAATAAAGCTGGTTTAATTAAAGAAGCCATAACTAACTTTTATGGTGATAAAGATCGAAGAAATAATTTAGCGTTGCCGTTACTTTTAACTAAAGTTGTATTGATTAGAGTTTGGATAAATGATGCTGTTTCAAGTAGAAGAGAAACTTCTTCGAAAATTCAGATTATAAATAAGTTGAATCATCTTCTGGAAATATCGAACAGACACGACACCAGCGATAATCGAAAAAGAGCACGAAAATTAGAATCTGAAATTGAAACATTTTCTAGTTCGGATGAGGAACAATACATTGTTCGATCACCAGCTACACAAGATGTGTCACTAAAAGTATATTATGAAAACGTTGAAGATGAGGCACTTAGACTAACCGTTGCCGGTTTATTTATTGTCGGGGCGAAGTATGAAGCGCCCAAAATAGTAACCCCTGATTCTTGTGATGGTGTTAAGCCTAGAAGAAAAAGAAAGAGTGCGTTCGCTGCTTTAACACCTTTGCAATATAGCGGAGCACCAAGTTCTTTACTCTACAGACAATCAGAAGTTCATGCCGAAAAAGTTAGGCTTGGAATGGTACAATCCAACATTGTTGACATGAAAAAAAATAAACAAAGATCATAGTAAATGAAAGCTCAGCGCTTCTTTAAATTTAAGATTGAAGTGACACACACAATATTTATAACTGTTTTGATAATAATTGAGACGGTGGACAAACTATGACCCAGAGAAACAAGCTCCATATAACATTTACAGTATGTGGAGCTTGTTACAAACCTATTTAATATAAATTCATTATTTCATATATATAAATAAACACATATATAAATAAACACATATATAAGTAATATTATTTATATAAAAACTTATATTAATTAAAATTAATATAACCAATATAATTAAATATATATTTTCCGACATCTAATTACATTAGATTA
>Ga0105359_10000303_pt1 | contig 40746 bp, 42 predicted proteins | sample GOMGulsemesocosm_6_FD_83659 | JGI IMG/M metagenome (GOLD analysis project Ga0105359, IMG submission 83659) | Methane-oxidizing microbial communities from mesocosms in the Gulf of Mexico - GOM8C Gulf of Mexico | ecosystem: Environmental > Aquatic > Marine > Cold seeps | place: Gulf of Mexico...
AGATAATGGTTTCAGATGTCGTAACCCCTACTTATGGTGTCGCATTAGATTTTGATACAACGGAACTCAGTGTAACGCTATTACCAATAGAAGAAGAAGTTTTATGATTCACTACATATAACCGTTAAGTAGGTTTATTGTCTAATTAACGGTTATGTTTGCAATGGTCATTTTTATTAACTCGTGAATTAAGAGTTACTTTTCCTGTTATAAAACCAATGAAAGACAAATCGCTCAAACTCAATCAACCTCGTTTCGTACATTCGATTTAACTACAGGTCATGGTGATGAATATACCTTTAGCCAAGCTACTGGTAAGTGTTGGTGGTGGAAAATTCACCAGTAACTGAATTAGACTGAATATGAAAATACAGAAAACGAGTTAAACAAAGAGGTCTTAGTTGATAGCAAAGCTGGGCCTTTGACCATCAGTGCTGATGTAGAGATGCCAATTGCTTCTCCAAAATTACAAGACCTGCAAGCATATAAAGTAAAACAGAAAATTTCTTTTGTTTAAAAAACAACCAACATTAAATTTTTAAACTAGAATCATAAGGAGAAAAAAATATAACTTTAATAGAGTTAAAATACCAAGAAAATATTGAAAATGGAGGTTAAATGAAAAACTTCAAATTTAAATTTCCCCGTAAAACAGCACTAGCCATTCTTATCTCTAGTATGACTTATTCTGTCAATGTAAATAGCCAATCCCTTGAACAAGCAGTTGCATATACTCTAGATACTCACCCCGAATTACGCGTTGCTTTTAGTAAGTTTAAAGTGAGCGAAAAACAGGTTGATCAAGCAAAGTCTGGATATTTTCCTACGGTTGATCTGACTGGAGGAATCGGTGCTGAATATACGGATAGCCCAAGCACTCGACGCTCACTTGGTGATGATACAGAGACATTAACTCGCAGTGAGTTAGGTATCAGCCTAAAGCAAAACCTATTTCAAGGCTTTCACACCACGAGTGAAGTAGATCGAACCAGTTTTACAGCAAGTGCTGAGCAATGGAGACTACATTCCGATGCAGAGGATCTCGCCCTGCAAATTATTAAGGTATATGTTGACCTAATCAAAACTGAAAAATTAGTTGGTTTATCTGAAAAAAACCTAGCTGAGCATCAAATAATTTATGAACAGATCAAAGAGCGCACAGACTCTGGTCTCGGAAGCACTGCCGATTTATCACAAATTAATGGTCGTTTAGCTAAAGCATACTCAAACCTCATTGCTGCTAAAAACAACTACCTAGATAGTAAAGTACAATTTTTGCGTGTTGTAGATCAAGCGCCTGAAAACTTAGTTATTCCGATTCCAGATGCTGATATGTTGCCAGAAACAGAGGATGAAGGTGTTCAACAAGCACTAGAATTCCATCCTGTCATTAAATCGTCGAGTAACGATATCAGCGCAGCGCTTTATCAACATGATGCAGCTAAGTCGACCTATTATCCTGAAATAACATTAGAGTTAAGTGCTAACTATAACAATAACTTAGATGGTGAGGATGGTGTTATTGGCAGTAATGATGTTGGTGCTGAAAACAATGATGCACAGGCGATGCTACGTTTTCGTTATAACCTATTTTCAGGTGGGCGAGATGTTGCCTATGCAACAGAGACCGCTTATAAGATAACTGAAGCGAAAGAACTTAATGCAAATGTTCATCGTCAAGTAACCGAAGGTTTCATATTATCTTGGAATGCTTTTGAACAACTAAATCAGCAAAAAAAATATATCAAAATGCATGTTATCGCCTCTAAAGATACTCAGTTTATGTATCAGGAACAATTCAAATTAGGCCAACGTAGCTTGTTAGATTTACTGGATACAGAGAATGAGCTTTATCAGGCACGTACCGATTTTTTGGAAGCTGAGTTTACGGAGATCACCGCACAATACCGCATATTACATTCAACAGGCTTACTACTTGATTCTTTACGTGTGACACGCCCAAAAACTTGGTCTGGTGAAGATAACTACGAGGGAGGCGTAAACCAATGAGATATTTATTTATTCTAGTATTTACTATTTTTGTTGTAGGTTGCTCTAACAATGTGATTGATATGGCAAGTGAGCCAACTCAGCAACAATATGATCTAAGCGATGAAGAGGGAGATGGTGTTATCAACGCACGTGATGCGTGTTTAGAAAGTGTGTCTGGTTCTCAAGTTGATAACAGTGGTTGTGGCTCAGAATCGGTACACAAAGTACGACGAGAGCTATTAGTCAATTTTAAAACGAATTCATTTATAGTTGACCCCAGTTATTTTCCTGAGATAGAAGGCCTCGCTGATTTTATGAAGCAATATCCTGGAACGGATGTCACCATTGAGGGACATACTAGTATTCGTGGTAACAAAGAGCTAAATGAAACGCTTTCGTTAAATAGAGCAAAGGCAATTAAAGATATTCTGGTTAATCAGTATGCGATCGAAGACGTTCGCATCACTGCTATTGGTTATGGTTTCTCGCGCTTATTATTAGAGGGAAATGATGAATATATCCATGCTCGTAATCGAAGAATAGTTGCTGAAATTAGTAGTGAAAATCGCATTGTAGATCTTAAATGGACGATATATAGTGTGGATAAGCGAGCTGAAGAGTAACAATTATAATTGTTATTTCTATTCCATTAAGGCGCAAATTAGCGCCTTTTTTAATAGTTAAGGTAACTAAATGAGCATAGTTGATGAAACGAATTACGGCCCTTTGAAGGATTTAATCGGCGCTTGGTACGGTAATAAGGGTGAGGATATTGCGCCAGAGCCTAAAGGAACTGAGCATAATAGCTATTATGAAAATATTACCTTTACTGGTATTGGTGAAACAGAAAATGCTGAACAACAGCTTTTGAGTGTTGTGTTTTATACGTTGGAAGTTCGACGTAATAGTACAAATAAAGTTATTCACCATGAAACGGGTTATTGGTTATGGGAACAGGGGACAAATACTGTCGTACATTCATTGACTATACCTCGTGGCATGTGTGTTTTAGCTTCTGGCAAATTTGAGCAATCACAATCAGAGTCTGTAATGAATGTAGGCGCCACGTTAACTAATGAAAACTGGCAGATTATCCAAAGTCCATTTATGGCCCAAAATGCAAAGATGAAGTCATACCAACAACAAGTAAAAGTAACTAAAAATAAGCTAAGTTACTCCCAGACTATGTTACTCGATATTTACGGGAAAGAGTTTGAACATACAGACAAGAATGAATTAAATAGAAAATAATGGCAATCGCTATATATACTGTTGTTCAATATTTAAGTGATCATAAAGAGAAATGCTTCAAGATAGCTTCTGTATTTAAATAATATTCTCCCTGTATAACGTTTAATGATCACAGATTAACTATTCGCTGAGTGTCACATCAATATTATCAATTGCAAAGCGAGCAACGCTGTTCTGTAGATCATCAACAAATACAGCGTTTATTAATAACTGACTTATATTTTTGAATTGATAATTAAAGTTTACAGTCGCTAACCCGTAGTTGATTTCAATCAATTGCTCGGTAATTATATTCCCCTGCTTATCAAGTGCAGTCATACGTATATAAAAATACCCGTCATGCTCATAGAGTTTACCAATTTCGATATAGTTGAGGTCAAACTGAGCACTCTCTTTATGCTCGATTGATATACCGGGCAAAAAATAAAAGCTTCCAGAATCAACGCCTAAAAAGTTCTCTCCTTCGTTATGGTCTCCTATATTTGCTTCTAATAAAAAACCGTAATAAGTGACTGTACCTTTACCGTAATATTTACTTGCTTTGATTTGGAAGTCGTCATAAAAGTAGGCTTTGTAGTTAAATACTTTTTGTTGTTGTAACTCTTCAAAGTCGATCCAAGCAGCGTTACTTGATAAGCTTAAACAGGTAATAAATAGCATAACAATACGTAGATATTTCATACTGAACCACCTTTACACAAGAATAGTTGTACAAAAAACACACTATAAAGTTAGTTGATAAACAGGAATTATTCCATCATTAGCTAGCTGTTCGAGTGATATACTGTTGCTTTACATATACGGTTAAGACTGAGGGGTTTTATGCTTTTAGAAAGTGATAATGAAATCGAGCGTTGTGCAAACATTATTTGGAATTATCATCTATTGAATCACTCAGTAAAAAAGAGTGATTGTATTTTTGTGTTAGGTAGCAATGATATTCGAGTTGCAAAACGTGGGGCAGAGTTATATTTGGCAGGTTATGCACCACTATTAATCTTTTCTGGCGCGGTGGGGAAATTAACACAGGGAAAATTTGATTGCTCAGAAGCTGCACATTTTGCAAATATAGCTAAGCAGATGGGGGTACCTGAGTCTTCTATTTTGATTGAAGAGCAAGCGACCAATACAGGGGAGAATATTAGTCTAACCTTGAAACTGTTAAAAGAGAAAGGGTTACGGCCTGAATCATATATTGTTGTACAAAAGCCATTTATGGAACGTCGTTCTTATGCGGTATTTAGAAACTATTTACCAGAAACTAAGCTACTGGTCACTTCGCCACAAATTAGTTTTCAAGACTATGCAAATAGTGAATTAAGTCGAGACGATATCCTAAATACAATGGTAGGAGATCTACAGCGTATTCGAGAATACCCAAAACTGGGGTTTCAAATAGCACAAGATATTCCTAATAATGTGTGGCAAGCATTTGAGAAAATGGTTGCTTGGGGTTACTCGAAGCATTTGATTTAACGATAAACTTATTTATAGATATGTTAGTGTTAAATACCCGTTACTTCTTTAAGGAATAATATGAAAATTTATGGAAGTTTTACCTCTCCATTTGTTCGCCATTGCCGTATCGCATTGTTAGAAACCGAATTAGTGTGTGAGTTTATCGAAACAGATGCACAGCAGAGTGCAGTGATCTCTCCAACTAAAAAAGTGCCCTTATTGGTAGATGGTGATATCACTTTAACAGACTCAAGCACAATCTTACGTTACCTACGTGAGAAGGCTGAGATGCCCTTTATGGCGGATATTCATGATTTTGAATTGTTTAATATGACCAATACGGTAATGGATGCCTGTGTCAATATATTCTTCCTTGAGAAGTTTGATGATATTACTAGCGAGAAAAGCAGTTATATTACACGTCAAAAAGCACGTGTTTTATCAGGTCTTGATGCCCTTAACGAAGCAGAACTTCATGCCCAATTACCTTTAACTGATGGTTTGATGCGTTTAGCTTGTTTCTTAGATTGGGGTATTTATCGTGATCGAATTGATCTGAAAAAACTGACGAACCTAACTCGTTTGTTAGATGTCGCGCGCACCGACAAAAACTTTATTAAAACGGTGCCACCGTTTAATGGTTAAACAGAGATTGGCTTTGTTCATTTGAAAACAGGCGGATAGTTGGTTTTTTGTCTGTCTGTTTTTTATTGTTAACTGATAAAGCAATGCAATGTCTATCATCGGGAAACAGTAAACTATGATACCAATTTTGTGGTGATTTCTCTTTACAGTTTTGATTAAATCGTAACACTATATTGTCATTTTGTTTCATCTCTTTCTGTTCTTTTATTTCAAAACTAAATGTTTCTAACCCCTGACTAATACCTAGACCTGTTGCTTTTACAAAGGCTTCTTTTAATGTCCAGTATTCGAAAAATGATGAGGGTTTCGTTTTTATCAGTTGGTATTCACTGGCAGAAAAAAAACGTTTAGCGATAGCGTTTACGTTGATCTTGCGTGACAAATTTTCAATATCACAGCCGATATCTTTATTAAGACAGACAGCACAGATGATCAGTTCATCATTATGGCTCAAATTAAAGCGTAGGGGTTTGCTAGCATTATTCAGTTCAGGTTTACCTAAGTCACTCACTGTAAATTGCAACTGATCAGGTGTGAAGGTTTCATATTGCGAAAGCAATAATCGGATAAAACTGCGTGTGATTAGGGCGGTATGTTTGGCTTTCTCAGAACGATAACGATCCACTTTTTGTTGTTCTGTTTCTGTCAGTATTGAGCGTAATGCTACTGTTGAGAGCACCAGTTGCGGGTCGATCATCCAAAGATGGATCTCATCTTCATTGATTGGCATTAGGGACATACAAAATCACTCTATTTTAGATAGCAAAAAGGAGGATAAATCCCCCCTTTGTATAGTACATGAAACGTGACTATATTATTTTGAAGCCGGTACTGGCTTAAAAGAGTTAATTTTTTTATTCACATCACGGCGCTCTTTAGAAAGTTCTGCACCTTTGATGATATGATCATCTACACGATCTTCGTAATCACATAACATGTTTTTAATGATATCTTTAATGTCATTTTGGTCCATGTTTGGTGTGATATAATCTACAAGGTTACCCAGTAGATCAACACGTTTACGGTTATCACGAATTTTTTTATCGTTATCAAGAATTTCGCGTTTTAATTTATTTTTACGGCGTGTATTTTTTACTAATTCAAGTACATTCGACATCTGTAATACCTTCTTTATTATCATTATATTTTTTATGTTCTCTATCTTTCTATTCCTATTATACCCATTGGGAAGTATAACGCTGTTCTATTTTAAAAATAAAATCAGCTAATCGCAATATAATTGTGTTGTGTCATTAAATTAATTAAACCCTGTTGCATTTCTTCTTATTTATTAATAAGTTAAGGAGTTATTGAAATCATACGAACAGCAGGGGAATCAAGTGAATGAGCAGCTACCACAGATAATTTTATTAAATGGAACAGGAAGTTCAGGTAAAACCTGTATTGCTAAGCAGTTACAGGAGGACTTACCCTATCAATTTCTAAATTTTAGCATAGACAGTGTGTTATATGCTTTGCCTGAAAGCGATTTAGAAAATATGATGAAAGGTGCTGCGATTCATCGAACTGGTTATGATTATGCACAATTGGTGGAAGGGTACCATCGATGTTTACCTAGCTTGCTAGAAGCTGGATGTCACCTAATCATTGATAATGCTTGGATTGATGCCTTACAAGTCGCGCAACTATTCAAACTAATCAAAGAATACCGTTGTTGCTTAATTGCAGTGAATTGTGATTTGACGGTCGCAAAAGCACGCGAGATAAAACGTGGTGATAGGGCTATAGGTCTTGCTGAATATGAGTTCCCGTTAGTGCACAACACCATGTGTTATGACTTTCAGGTAGACAGTAGTGAGCAAAACCCTCAGCAATTAAGCCAGGTGATAATAAACTATATAAACGAAAATCGAGCATTTAAAGCGTTATCGAAAACGTTGCAATAGTTTAAATAGTTGGGCTGTTTTTTACTTTGACGCGATTATTGTTGTCACGACTCTGTTTGATTAAATCATTATCGGTTTCAAATGCAGACGACTTTGCGAGCCTATCGTATAGCAAAACATTCACGGTAGCCGCTAAGTTCATGCAACCGGTTGTTGGAATATATACAACAGCATCAGCTTGGTTTATCAGTTTCTGGTTTAACGTACCATCTTCAGGACCAAACAGATAAATTGCTTTTCTGGGGTGTTCAAAATTAGGCAGTGGAATTGCACCTTCAACTAAATCTACACAAATTACTTTAATATCATCTTCAATATTATCAAGAAGGTGGAACTGCTGAATAAGTGGGATTTTTCCCGTCGCTTGTTTGGTATCAGTATTAAGTTTTACCGCTCTGTCATAACGTGTACCAGTGTATAAAACGTTATCTACCCCATAACACCCAGCGGCTCGCATCACTGCTCCTACATTAGTTGGGCTTTTAGGGTTACTTAGTCCGATGTTTACGATCTGCTCTGGCATATTAATTCTTATACAAATAAAAGAGCCAATATTCTAACTAGAGATTGACTATTTAGCAAAATATCAAAGTTTGATTTTTCATTGATTGGCGAACGTCTCACAGTGGTATTACGCTTTAATGGGGACTTTATAAGGTAATTGATTGTGGAAAAAGTCAAAAGAACAGATAAACAGTGGGTGCGCATTCTAGCGCAAAACGAGATGCCTGCAATCACCTCCGTTGCCGCTATGCTTGATCAATATTCAAATGATGATATTTCATCAATTCCTAATCTCAGCAAAGCTATTTTGCATGACCAAGGGCTTTCATCTTGTCTATTAAAAGTGGCCAATAATTCACCTCGCGTTGCTGTTTCTAAAGTTAATACTGTTTCACGTGCTGCTATTGTTATTGGCATCCGAGCAGTAAAGAACATTTGCATTACTTCAAAGATATTGGAAGGTTTGTTAGACAGTAAAAACCTTGCACCAGAGGTGCACCATCGTTTAACTATGTTAATGGCTAACGCTTTTTACGCTGGTTTATTAGCAAAAATGATGGTGCCAGATCGCAGTGATGATACACAGGAAGAGGTCTATTTAGCCGCTATGTTGTATCACATTGGTGAAACTTCATTTTGGAGTACCCCTAGTGATATTGCTAACACAATGATTAAAGACGTACATCTAGCGCCGAAAAAATTCAATAAAAAGTGTCAGCAGCAATTAGGATTTAACTTTTCAGAGTTGAGTATTGGTCTTGCTAAGACCTGGAATTTAGGTGAGATATTAGTTAAATCTTTGGACCAACCTGACAGTCGCACTGTTGAAATGCAAACAATTAGTCTAGCGAATCAACTCAGTGGGGCAATTTCATGTCCCCCTGAAACTAAATTAGAGTTTGATAATATTCTCAAACGTATTAGCGTGATTATGAAAATTGAGGTCAGGTTTTTAAAAGAGCGCATTGAACAAACCAGAGAGCTTGCGCTTGAACTGCTTAGCTCATACGGCGCCTCGGTACTTGAACATCATATAAAAGCACTGCCTAAAGGTGATGATTTTTCAAAGCCATCTAGTTCTTTAACGCTAGGCGTAAATAAAGAAAAAGCACTATTAACTACATTAAAGCAACTCACTAAACTGTGTAGAAATAAGCAAAATATTAATGAGTTTCTGACTTACACCCTGCAACAAAGCGCAATTATTCTTAGATTAGAGCGTTGTACATTTTGGATGTTAACAGCTAATAATAATCAGATAAAAGCACGCACCTCATATAATGAGAGTGGTCATGAAGAAAGCTTTCATCGTAGCCTAGCTATAAAAGGCAGTGCTAATTTAATAAGTCATGTTATTGAGATGGATAACGCGATATTTGTTCCAAGTTGTAATGATAAAAAATGGGTAAACTATATTACCCCTGACTTACAAAAATTACTTGCTAAAGGTGCGATCTGTTTTGTGCCAGTAAAAATAGATGAAAAAATAGTAGGTATTATTAGTGGGCAGGTATTTACTAAAAGTGACAGGTTTACCAATGAAGATTTTTCTCAATTGAGTTTCTTGATTGAGCATCTTAATATGTGTCTGAGCATGGTATCACATCGCTAACTATGCGAATGCAGAGGGGAAACACAGCGATTAATTCGTTCTTAGCGGTTAAGTAACAGTGCAAGGTGAGTTATGATGTTTTTTCTGGTTGCGTATTTACGCGTTCTGTTTAACTTACCTCATATTGCAAATAAGAGGTAAGTTAATGCTTCTAATTAAAGAACTTCGATTTCAGTTAACGCTTGAGTTAAATCTGCAAGATCGATTTCGATATCCCCAGTTTCATCACCCCAATTTAGACCAATAACAACACTATCAGCTAATAGGTCATCAACCCAAAATTCAAACCAATCTGCTAACGATATTTCTGTTGCAGTGTAATCTTTCCATTCTTCAACACAGTGAACTGACGCCAATGCTTTTGTTGACCAAAGAGGCATTACATCGGTTTCTTCAAACTGCAATGAGTCAAGTACAACCCAATCTTCACTTTTTTTGTCCTGTAATGCCCAAAGCGTTTGCGATGGTTTTACATCGTTAAGAAATACATTTAATAACTGTGAATGATCCATAATAATCTCTATTTGTTTTTAATCTTATCAGTATACCAATATTAGTGTACGGGGTTAATGGTTTATTTTTTGCTCTGTCTATAACCTTGCTTTAAAGTAGTTAGTGCGATTCTATTGATTGTAAGCAATGTGTTATTAATGATGGTAGTCAGGCAGTATAAAACTGAGTGGAGTTGAAATACTAGCGTTAAATAATATTGCAGAGTTTGTTGTAATCCCTTATTAATAGTTGCAATTATTTTAAAATGACACACAATAAGGGCTGTATTTATAAACAGGTGTTATTGTGACGGAAAACGAAGCCTTACCACAAAGAAAAATCGTGCATATAGACATGGACTGTTTTTATGCGGCTGTTGAGATGCGAGATAACCCTGAATATCGTGATATTCCCTTAGCAATTGGTGGAAAAACTGATCGTCGTAGTGTGCTTTCAACCTGCAATTATTTAGCGCGTAGTTTTGGTGTTCATTCTGCAATGCCAAGTTTTAAAGCTAAGCAACTTTGCCCTGAGTTAGTGATTATCCCTGGTCGTATGCAGGTATATATTGATGTTTCCCAAAAAATTAAAGAGATATTCCATCGTTATACCGATCTTGTTGAGCCTCTGTCATTAGATGAAGCATTTTTGGATGTGACCGATTGCAAGTTATGCAAAGGATCTGCAACCTACATTGCTCAAGATATTCGTCGAGCTATTTATGAAGAGTTAAATTTAACTGCATCGGCAGGGGTTGCGCCAGTGAAATTTCTGGCAAAAATTGCATCTGACGAAAATAAACCCAATGGACAGTGTGTTATCACACCTGAGCAAATCCCTGAGTTTATAAAATCATTAGCGCTTAAAAAAATTCCAGGTGTTGGCAAAGTTGCACAGAGCAAGCTTGCTGAAAAGGGATTATTTAGCTGTGCTGATGTACAGCAGTATTCAGCTGAAAAGTTATTGGCTGAATTTGGAAAGTTGGGTGGGGCACTGCTCAATTTCAGCCGTGGTATCGATAACCGAGAAGTACAACCACGTCGAGAGAGAAAGTCACTTGCTGTTGAGCATACCTTCAATTACGATATTTTAGGCGAAACGCAATGCACTGATAAGTTACTACCACTTTTTGAAGAATTAAATAGGCGTTTACAGAAAGTATTAGAAGAGAAGATGATCACAAAGGTAGGGGTTAAGATTAAATACTCTGATTTTACGATTAAAAATGCAGAGCGAAAATCAACACAGTTATCTTTATTTCTATTTACTACACTGATGCATCACTTGCTTCATAAAAGTCCGGATAAGCCGATTCGGCTGTTAGGGATTTCAGTAGGACTTACAAAGCGATTAGATGAACCTCAGGCTGTACAATTAAACCTATTAGAGTAGAGATAAATATGAATAATGTAGTATTAATTACCGGTGCAAGTTCGGGGTTAGGTGAAGAGTTTGCAATGCAGCTAGCCATGCAAGGTTATAGTATATTATTGGTAGCAAGGCGCGTTGAAAAATTAAACGTATTACAGCAACGGTTATCAGCAAAATATCCTCAACAAAAATTTTTAACACTACCTTTAGACCTTAATGAACTGCAAGCCTCAGAGCAACTTCTTGAATATGTTTGTGAGCAAAATATACAGCTGTGTGGATTAATAAATAATGCTGGTTTTGGTGTAAGAGGTCGGTTTGAAGTACTTTCATTTTCTCGTCAACAAGAGTTACTGCAGGTGAATATTACTGCGTTAACACTAGTAACGCATCAACTTATAAATAACCTTAAGCGAGACAATCAGAGCTTTATTATCAATGTTGCTTCAACCGCTGCATTTCAGGCAGGGCCAAATCTGGCTCTGTATTATGCAAGTAAAGCGTTTGTACTGTCATTTTCTGAAGCCCTACATGAAGAGTTGAAAGGGCTGGTTTTAGTGAGTGCGCTTTGTCCTGGTGCAACTGAAACCGAGTTTGCAGATGTCGCTGAAATGTCTTCTTCATTAGCTTTTAGATTGCGCGTTATGCAAAAACAACCTGTAGTGGCTTATGCTCTAAAACATCGTGGAAGGGCTATCATTATTCCAGGAATTATGAACAAAATCGGGGTAACAGCCGTTAAGCTATTACCCCGGTTTATCAGCAGAAAGTTGGCTTTTCAGATTCAAAAGTAATCTAACCGACCATGTTGTTGATGCCATCATAGATAAATTGAATCGCAAGGGCCGCCAGTATTACACCTAAAAAGCGTTTTAAAATCTCATCACCAGTTTTACCAATTACCTTTTTAAGGTTTTTGGAAACAATCATTAATACAAAGGTTAAAAGCAGAGTTGAAATAATTGCCGCTGCTACGGCCATGTTACCGGCTGGCTCTGTTGTTTGCGAAAACAGTAGCAGTGCAAGGGTTAATGTACCCGGCCCTGCCAGCAGTGGAATTGACATAGGAAACACTGAAATATCGGTTTGTTCACCTTTACTGCTAAAACCGATATCTGATGTGATCATCTGAAAGGCGGTAAAAAATAGTAACAACCCTCCTGATATACGCAATGAATTGATATTAATGCCTAGATGAGAGAATAGTGTCTCACCATAATTACCAAACATTATCAATGTTAAGCCACTAATAATGATTGCTTTAGTGGCCATCACATAACGGTATTTTTTATTACCGTTACCAACTAAAGAGTTAAATATAAGCGCTGCACCAATCGGATCTATTATTACAAATAGTGCCGTCATTGCGTGCAGATAAATTGAAGTGTCCATAACTTAAGCCCTAAAAAATAAGATGTGCGATACCTGCAATAACAGGCAATGTCACTAATGTGCGTAGAATGAAGATAGTGAATAACTCAATAACATTAACTGGGATTTTACTACCCAGTAATAATGCACCCACTTCACTCATGTAGATAAGTTGTGTCACTGACATTGCTGCAATAATAAAGCGTGTCATGTCAGATTCTATAGAAGCTGCAAGAATAGAGGGAATAAACATATCTGCAAATCCAACTACAATAGTTTGTGATGCAGCTTGCGCTTCCGGTATCTGCAACAACTCTAATAGCGGGATAAATGGATAACCTAAATAAGCAAAAATAGGAGTGTATTCGGCAATAATAAGGGCAATAGTACCCATTGCCATTACTACCGGTAAAACGCCAAAGAGCATATCAATGACGTTCTTTAGGCCATCTTTAAATGTATTTTTAATGCCAGTACTATTTGATGCTTTTAATAATGCTTGTTCAATACCCCATGAAAGTACATTATGCCCCTCAGGTGTTAACTCTCTATTTTTAACTCGCTCACTGCCATCAATATAGGTGTCTTTCTTCCAGCACAATGGGGGTAATTTGGGCACAATTACTGCCGCCACAATACCAGCTAAACACACTGCAAGATAAAAGGGTAAAAACAGATGCTCTAATTGTACCTGTGAAATAACCACTAAGGAGAAGGTGATAGAGACTGCTGAGAATGTTGTACCGATAACGGCAGCTTCACGTTGCGTATAAAACTTTGCTTCATATTGTTTACTGGTCATTAAGATACCAACACTTCCATCACCTAACCATGATGCCATACAATCAATTGCACTGCGCCCTGGCAAGTTGAAAATTGGGCGCATTATTTTAGTTAATAAAGTACCAAATAGCTCTAATAAACCAAAGTTAAGCAGTAAAGGCAGTAATAAACCTGCAAAAATAAATACACAAAAAAGTACCGGTAATAGATCATTCAGTACTAATGCGCCGGTATTCCCAGAATAAATCACCTCAGGACCAATACCTAGATAGGTCAAGATGATAAAAATGGCTCCTAATAAGCGAACACTAAACCAAACAACTGATACATCGATCAATTCATTGAAAAATTGACTACGTTGAATTAAATCAAATTTAATCAGTTTATGAAGTAAAGTGATAATTGCTGTGGTGGTGACAATGCCCGTTACTATTAACGACAGTGTATCACCCAAAATATTCTGTAATGCTTTTGCGACGATCGCAATTGGAATGGTAATATTGCCTTCAAAACTTACGGGTGTCATAAACAGCAATAAACCGATTAAAGAGGGCACAATAAAGGTTAATATTGTTTGTAGGTTATGTGATTTTCTAATAGACACTGAAATACCTTAGGATCGGCTTTAAAAATACTCGAGCTTTTATTTTCAAAATAACCAGTCAGTTTAGGTTTTTTGAACATAATTTGGCGCAAATTATTTTAAAACGATTCCTTAACGAAAAATTTTTGTAAGATAAGCTGGCGCTTATCTTTCGAAAGCGCAGGTTACTTTTTTTAAGATAAGTTGTAAATGGGATGAAGGTGGTAAAGATCAATGAATCTGCAATAAATTTTTACAAAGCTAATTTATTCACGCTATGCTAATAGCTTAGTTAAAATAAATATGTCTGTGGGAAAAAATATGAACAGTAATCTACTTATTGAATCGGCGGAAAACCTTAAAAAAGCGGTGCCGCTTATGATGAAATATAAAGTCCCTACGACTCCGCTCAATTATGCACTCTGGTATACCTACGTATCCGACGAACTTCCCTTGTTAAATAAGAAGTTAAATAATCTAATGGCAAATAATGATATATGTCCACCTGTTCAAGTTGAGTCATTATATCGAGAGTTTGTTGCTAATAAATCAGAGTCTGGCGCATGGGAACTTAGAAAGAGCATTGATAACATGCTTATCCAACTAGATAAGTCGCTAATCGATACCCACAAAGATACAAATAGCTTTCAAGAATCATTTGAAAAAACCTTTGTTGACATTAATAGTGTTGAAGATGATGGTTTGTCAGTTGAAGAGGTGATTGGATTACTCAAAAAGCTACAGGGTGATTCTGAGAAGATGAAACAATCAACCTCATTTTTCAGTGAAAGCTTAGAGAATGCCAAAGGGGAAATCGCCTCATTAAAGATACAGCTAGAAAAAAGTCAGAAGCAAGCTTTATATGACTCTTTAACTGGTCTTCTTAATCGTCATGCTTTTGATGCAGAATTATCTGCTTACTTAGAAACAGAGAATCAAGGATTATGTTTAATCTTAGCGGATATTGATCACTTCAAAAAATTTAACGATGAGTGGGGACACCTGCTTGGCGATCAAGTACTCAAAGCAGTAGGTAGAAAGATAACCGATAGCATGCGTGATGGTGCAAGTGCTTATCGATTTGGTGGTGAAGAGTTTGTTATTTTAATTCCCAAAAGCAAGTTACGTATTGCCAGACATTTTGCTGAGAGCATGCGCAAAATGATTGAAAAATTGAGTTTAAAAGATAAAAGAACGGGCCAAAAAGTAAAAAATATTACCCTTTCATTTGGTGTTGTTGAGTTTCAACAGAGTGAATCGCTAAGTAGTTTTATTGCTCGCGCCGATGATTTTCTCTATGAAGCAAAACGCTTAGGGCGGAATAGAGTATTACCTATTTTATAATAAACCTTTATTTATCGTTACTTCTGCCGATAGTATTACTATTTAATTAATCGCAGGAGCATTCGTGCAACTATCTCAACAAGAACGCCGTACATTTGAGCGGCTAAGCATCACATCCCAAGTTCATATTACTTTTAATGGCATCGACCATCTGGTCGAGTGTAAAGATGTCAATACTGAAGGGATGTCAATTTATTTAAAAGATAATTTTTTGAAAATTGATGATGAAATAGCAGTGCGCTTTGATGATCAGGATTCTCATTTCCCTGCTTTAAATGTGGAAACCGATGTCATTCGAGTTCAACCCCTTGATAAGGGTTTTTTAATCGCGTTAGAGTTTGTTGCAATCTATTAATCTAATTAACCAATTAAGTAATGAGAGAAATATGAACCAGATCAGTATTGCAGGAAAAAAAATTTGCCCCTCTAAAGTTGTCTGCATAGGTCGAAATTTTGTAGAGCATATCAAAGAGTTAAATAATGAGGTGCCTGAACAGGCGGTTATATTTGTAAAACCTAATTCTGCGATTAGTGATCAACTACAGAGTAATGATCATGAATTAATTCATTATGAAGCTGAGATCTCATTTATTATTGATAACGATAAAATTAGTGGGGTTGGTTTGGGGTTAGACCTGACAAAACGTGGAGTTCAATCAAAACTTAAAAACCAAGGCTTGCCTTGGGAACGTGCCAAAGCGTTTGATAAATCAGCAGTGTTTAGTCCATTTGTTGAATTATCAGGCAGCGTAGAAACATTATCGATGCAACTGCTGATTAATGAAAAGCCTATTCAATACGCAAGCTATGATCTAATGATTTACAAACCGATTGAAATTATCAAAGAGGTCAGTTCATTTATGAGCTTTTGTAATGGAGATATATTAATGACTGGGACACCCCAAGGGGTTGGTATTGTTCATCAAGGCGATATTTTTACCGGAAAAATTTTTCAAGGAGATGATTTACTTATAGAAACAACATGGACTGCAGAATAAAGAAAGTTGACGCGAATATTTGTATTGATGAAAGTATTCGCATCGTTTGAGACGAGGAAACTATGGTAATTCTCATTTTTCTTTATTTTCCCACATTCTTTACACAACAGCATCAGCCAACTCTCTCTTATTTGTGAAATTATGAGTTACAATTTTTCTAAAAAATAGTGTTCACATTTTCTCTTATCAATAAGAAGCCATAATAATTCTCATTTTTCTCTCTTTTACTGCATTCATTACGCAACAGCACTAGCCATATCTCTCTGATTTGCGTAAAATTACGCACAATTTTTTATGCAATTATCGAGATAAACTAATGCAGCACCTTGATGAAATCGTTGCTAATGCGCAACAACAGATAGAAAACGCCGTAGATGGCGTAGAGTTAGAAGAGATTCGTTTACAGTATTTAGGCAAAAAAGGTCTAATGACTGAGCAGATGAAAGGCTTAGGTAAACTACCTCCTGCTGAAAAACCTGCCGCCGGTCAAATGATCAATAAAGCGAAACAGGCAATTCAAGCTGTGTTAGTGGCACGTAAGCAAGCTTTTGAAACAGAAGCGCTTAACGCAAAACTAGCTGAAGAAACTATTGATGTAACACTACCTGGTCGCGGTGCTCCATTGGGTAATATTCACCCTGTGACACGCACGACTGAGCGTATTGTTGAATTCTTTAGTGAACTTGGTTTTGAAGTTAAAGATGGTCCTGAAGTTGAAGATGGTTACCATAACTTTGACGCATTAAATATTCCGCCACACCATCCTGCTCGAGCAGATCACGATACATTCTACTTTAACCCTGATCTAGTATTACGTACACAAACATCTGGTGTTCAGATTCGTACTATGGAAAACCAAGAGCCCCCTGTACGTATTATCTCGCCAGGACGTGTATACCGTAATGATTACGATCAAACACACACACCAATGTTTCACCAGGTTGAAGGTTTGATGATTGCTGAAAACGTTAGTTTTGCACAGCTTAAAGGTATTCTTAACGATTTCTTACATAACTTCTTTGAAGAAGACTTAGAAATTCGCTTCCGTCCATCTTACTTCCCGTTCACTGAACCCTCTGCTGAAGTAGATGTGAAAGGTAAAAACGGTTGGTTAGAAGTTTTAGGCTGTGGCATGGTGCATCCAACAGTATTGAAATCGATGGGTGTTGATCCAGAAAAATACTCAGGTTTCGCTTTTGGTATGGGTATTGAGCGTTTAACAATGCTGCGTTATGGCGTAAATGATTTACGTTCTTTCTTTGAAAACGATCTTCGTTTCCTCAAGCAATTCAAATAGGGTTAAAAAATAATGAAATTTAGTGAAGCTTGGTTACGCGAATGGGTTAACCCAGAAATTAGCAGTGCAGAATTACAACACCAGATTACTATGGCGGGTCTAGAAGTAGATGACGTTGAAGCGGTAGCGGGTGAATTTACAAAAGTTTTAGTGGGCGAAGTGGTTGAGTGTGGTCAACATCCTGATGCAGACAAACTACAAGTAACAAAAATTAATATCGGTGAAGATGAACTGATTGATATTGTTTGTGGCGCAAAAAACTGTCGTTTAGGGCTTAAAGTTGCAGTTGCTGTTGTTGGTGCTGTTCTACCTGGCGATTTTAAAATCAAAAAAGCAAAACTACGTGGCCAACCATCGTTTGGTATGTTGTGTAGTGAATCAGAGCTTGGTATGGCTGAAAGTGCAGAGGGTATTATTGAGCTACCTTTAGATGCACCTGTTGGTTTATGTGTACGTGAATACCTAAATCTTGATGATGTTACTATTGATGTAGATTTAACGGCTAACCGTGCTGATTGTTTAGGTATTGCTGGCCTTGCACGTGAAGTAGGCGTCTTAAACGCCATTTCAGCAACAGAACCTACTTGGGAAAATGTTACCGTTTCTATCGATGACACAGTTGCTATTAACCTTCAAGCAACTGATGCTTGTCCTCGTTATCTTGGTCGAGTTATCAAAGGTATCAATCAAGATGTAGCAACACCACTATGGATGGTTGAAAAACTACGTCGTTGTGGCGTTCGTAGTGTTGATGCTGTTGTTGATATTACTCAATATGTATTGCTTGAGTTTGGTCATCCAATGCATGCTTTTGACTTAACAAAACTTGATGGTGCTATCGAAGTGCGCCTTGCAAAGCAAGATGAAGAGCTAACGTTATTAGATGGTAAAGAAGCCAAACTAAACGCTGATACATTAGTGATTGCAGACCAATCAAAAGCACTTGCAATGGCGGGGATCTTTGGTGGTCAAGACTCTGGCGTTCAAGAAGGTACAACAGATATCTTTTTAGAAAGTGCATTCTTTGCACCACTTGCAATTGCTGGCCGTTCACGTAGCTACGGGTTACATACCGACGCTTCTCATCGTTACGAGCGTGGTGTTGACCCTGTATTGCAAGAAAAAGCGATGGAGCGTGCAACACAGCTTCTTGTTGAAATTTGTGGTGGTTCAGTTGGTCCAATTACAGAAGCGCTAAGTGAAGAAAACTTACCTAAACAGGCTACTATCACCTTAACTCGCTGTAAATTAGATCGCTTAATTGGTCATGTTGTTGAAGATAACCGTGTTACTGAAATTTTAACGCAACTAGGTTGTGAAGTAGAAACTGCAGATAACAGCTGGACAGTGGTTGCACCAACATATCGTTTCGATATGGAGATTGAAGAAGATCTTATCGAAGAGGTGGCACGTGTTTATGGTTATAATAATATTCCCAATATTGCTCCACAAGCTGCTTTAAAAATGCCTGCACACAGTGAAGCATCACTGAAATTATCTAAGATTCGTGATGTATTAGTTAGTCGTGAATTTAACGAAGCAATTACTTATAGCTTTGTTGATCCTGACAAGCAGTTGAAACTATATCCAGAAGCAGATGCACTTATTCTACCTCATCCGATCTCTAAAGATATGTCGGCGATGCGTGTAAGTTTATGGACTGGTTTGTTAGAAAGTGTTTCTAAAAATCAAAAACGTCAACAACCACGCGTACGTCTGTTCGAAACAGGTTTACGTTTTGTTAAAGATGAAAATGCTGAAAATGGTATCAACCAACAAGCTATGTTGTCTGGTGTCATCATTGGTAATTTAAATGAGCAACACTGGGATATCGAGTCTCGTAATGTAGACTTCTTTGATCTTAAAGCTGATTTAGAAAGTGTACTAGACCTGTGTGTTGACGGGGTTAGCTTTGAATTCAAAGCTGAAACTCATTCAGCGCTGCACCCAGGACAATCAGCTGCAATCTACCGTAACGGTAAAAACATTGGTTACATCGGTGCACTGCATCCAAACCACGTAAAACCTTTTGCGATTAAAGGCACGCCAATTGTATTTGAAGTGGAATTAGAAGCAATCAGCACTCGTCAATTACCACAAGCGGGTGATATTTCTAAGTTCCCTGCTAACCACCGTGACCTAGCGTTTGTTGTTGAGAAAACTGTTGATGCAGGTAAGGTCCTAAAATTTATAGAAAAAATTGGCGGAACTCAATTAGTTGGCTTAAACTTATTTGACGTATATGAAGGGCAAGGCGTAATCGAAGGTAGCAAGAGCTTAGCAATAGGTTTGATCTTACAAGATACGACTCGCACTTTAGAAGAGCAGGAGATTGCCGACAGCGTAAATGCAATTGTCGAGGCGGTTTCTACGGAGTTTAATGCATCTTTGAGAGAATAATTTATGGCACTGACTAAAGCTGAAATAGCAGCACATTTATCACAAGAGGTAGGTCTTAGCAAACGCGACGCAAAAGAGTTTGTTGAGTCCTTTTTTGAAGAGATTAAAGCAACATTAGCCGATGGAGACCCTGTAAAAATCTCTGGTTTTGGTGGTTTTGAACTTAAAGATAAAAGTGAACGCCCTGGTCGTAACCCGAAAACCGGTGAAGACATTCCTATTGCTGCGCGACGTGTTGTTACGTTCAGAGCGGGGCAAAAGCTGAAAGAGTTGGTGGAAGAAAATTTACCAAGTACACCTCAGAAAGGGTGAATCTCTGGTTATACCAATTTAATTAAGTATGTGATCTAAATTTTGCGCAGGAAAAATGGCTTTGCTCAAGGCAAAAGTTGATGTAACTGGTTGTTCCCTTTGTGAAACTTTTAACGAAGAGGTAAGTCGTTTTAACAAGTAAAATAAATCAGCTACTTTTTCGGATTGGTATTAAGTTTGTAAACTGTTAAAAAAGTCGCATTGCGGCTTTTTTTTTGCCTGTTTTTTATGAACTAAGACGCATCTTTTTTTTGAATATATCCGTACACTATGTATTGATATTTAACATTTTGTTAACTTCTTTCCGCGGGAGAAAAAATTGTCATTAAATCAATACAAAAGAATCGTAGTGTTAACAGGCGCAGGCGTATCTGCCGAGTCAGGTATTCGAACTTTTAGAGATAAAGATGGCTTGTGGGAAAAGTACAAACTTGAAGATGTTGCTACGCTAGAGGGCTATAAAAAAGATCCAAATTTGGTCTTAGATTTTTACAACCAACGCCGCCGAGATTTTTGTTCTGGTGATGTCGAGCCAAATGCTGCGCATTATGCCCTTGCCAAACTTGAGAAAGAGTTTGATGGTGAATTTCTTTTAGTAACACAAAATATTGATGATCTACATGAGCAAGCAGGTTCAAAAAATGTCATTCATATGCATGGAGAGTTATTAAAAGCGCGTTGTCCTAAAACAAATCAAGTTATTAATTGGTTAGAAGATATGAGTGATAACGATTTGTGCCATTGTTGTCAGTACCCTGAAAATCTACGGCCACATATTGTATGGTTTGGTGAGATGCCACTTGGCTTGGATATTATTTATCACAATTTGTCACAATCGGATCTGTTTATTGCTATTGGTACGTCGGGCACTGTTTATCCTGCAGCTGGTTTTGTTGAAGAGGCAAAAAGTGTGGGTGCTTATTCAATTGAGGTTAATCTTGAAGCAAGCGAAGTACATAGCCACTTTGATCAAATCCAACGAGGTAAAGCGACTGAAATAGTGCCCAAATTAGTGAGCGCTTTGTTACCAACTAAATCATTAGCATAAACGTAAAAAATCGTTACAATGAGGCTCATTCATTTTTAGGGCCTTTAGCTTGTTATGAACAAAACACATTTTGTATTAGGAGGTGATCTGAAAAAGTCACTTACCGAAGGTTACACTCTCGATTTCAAACAACTTTTCAAAGATGCATTTGCCATCACCCGAACAAATTATTTACCTTTGATTGTGGCGTGTATTGTAACTATCGCAATAGTTACGTTAATTTACACCTTGAGTTTTGAAGTATTAAATACCCTTAGTGATACCAATCAGACTATCGTTAACTTCATCTTCAGCTCTTTTATTGTCACTCCGCTAGTAACGGGTTTACAGATGATGGGTATTCATCATGCAATTGGTTTAAAAAGTCGCTCTTCAGATCTGTTTAACTATTTTAATATTATCATTAAGCTTGCGCTTGCGAGCGTGATCATTAATATAATTGTTTACTTCTTAAGTGTTTCGTTAAGCCAAACTTTAGGTGATTTAGGATTGCAACTATCAATCATCGTGATGCTCTATCTGAATATGGCTTTTTGTATGGTTTATCCTTTAATTGCAGAGAAGAAAATTGCACCTCAACTTGCGCTAAAACTCTCTTTTAAACTGATCAATAAAAATCTACGCCAATTTACTTTCCTATTTATGTTATTAGGGTTATTAGGTTTTGTTGCATTGCTCCCTTCTGGATTAGGTCTGTTTCTGTTTATCCCTTTCTACTTCAACTTGATGGGTATTGTTTATCGCCAAATGTGTGGGGTTAGTGTCGTTGCAACGGAAGTTGATAAAAATAATGACGACAATGATGATAGCAATGACGACTCATCAAATGATGGTGACAATCAAAATAACAACTCTAAAAACAGCTCTGAGTTTGAGGCTTAATATGAAGATTTTAATATTACTTATCTCTGTTCTATTTACTCAAACAGTTACGGCTGAAACATTAAAATTGAACTACTCGCTGTTTTTTTCTTACATGAAAACCATGTATAAACTGGACTACCAACACGTCACAACCGCTTTTTACCTTGTTGAGCAATCATCAAAAGGTGTTTGTGAAATTGATAAAGCTGAAGCCGTTGTTGATGATAAACGAGATGCAATTGAGTTTGAAAAAAACGGGCGATTATTGCCTTTCTATTCAGACGAGCACCGTAAAGATGGCGCGATGATCGAAGTTGAAACTGTCGAAGATAAAAGCTGTGCTTTGCAGGTAACATTAATGGCTAAAGAGAGTGAATTAAACAATATAACCTTTGAAAAATTATCATTGGTTACAACTGAACTTGAGGGTGTTTTACGTAAAAATGCAGGCATGATTGGTAAATATTTTTTACCTTCATATAAAGGGCTACGCTTTAAGCTTATACATCCTCTCGATGAAACAACGCTGCCTAGTGGTTATAGTTTAGCGAACAACGGTGATCTGCTTATTTCTAATGATGTAATTAAATCCAGTAAAGCAAGTCAGGTATTAGCCTATCAAACAATACGCATTACGCCGTGGATAGGTAAATAATAGCCAATGTCAGAAATATTGACCTCTGTAATGAGCATGAGTGCATGGGAAGCGTTTGCCACTGTACTTGCGCTGGCTTATGTCGTGTTAGCCGCTAAAGGAAACATGTGGTGTTGGCCTGCAGCCTTAGTTTCTACTGCTATCTATTCAATTATTTTCTTTGATGTATCATTGATAATGGAAAGTTTTTTAAACATCTATTACATGGCAATGGCAATATTTGGTTGGTTTAGTTGGTTCTCTGCGAAGCGTAAAATAGCGATACCTGAACATCAACAGCATGTTGCTTTACCCGTTGTTAGCTGGCCAGTAAAAAATCACCTTTTGGGGTTTGTTGTTTTAATACCGATTGCTCTTGCTTTAGGTTATTGGATGGATATCAATACCCAAGCTGACTTTGCTTATTTAGATACTTTTACCACGGTCTTTGCAGTTTACACAACCTACCTAGTTGCAATTCGAGTATTGGAAAATTGGTTATATTGGATTGTGATTAATGGTATCTCCATTTACCTCTACTTTAGTAAAGATCTTATGTATCTAACAGCATTAATGCTTGCTTATACAGTGCTTGCTATGTGGGGGTATTACACTTGGTCGAAACAATACCAGCTACAAAAGCGCTAATTAAATTGTTATCTAAACAAGAGTTGCACTGGCTTCAGAAACAAAATATTGGTGAAATTAGTTCGATTACGCAGTTTGAACATGCACTAACCAATGATGTGTATTTAGTTATTAATCAGGTTAATAACCGCTTTGTGTTTAAAAGGTTAAATCAACAAGCACGTAGCGTTAATGATCGAAAAGCTGAGCTTTTAGTTCAGAACTTGGTAAGCCAATATAATTTAACCCCAAAGGTATTAGCGCATAACAGTGCTTATAAGTTGCAACAATTTATTGAAGGTAGTTTGATAACAACGGGCAGTAAACAATTACCTAAGTTATTAGCAAATCAACTTATCCGTATTCATCAACTACCGGTTGAACATGCGCCCAAGCAGCGCCTTTTTTTTGAATTACAACAACTAAAATCACAACTTAAAGAGCCAGTTGATGAGAAACGGTTTGCTGCTATCAGTGAGCTTGCTGAGCAGTTAGATAGCAGTTGCCCCTTCGATACTTTGTGTCATGGTGATCTCTCTGAAAATAATGTTCTACTTGGTGATGATAATAAAATTTATGTTATTGACTGGGAATATGCCGTTATTGCCTGTCCTGCCTATGACCTCGCTTTTTGCTACTGTATAAATGAATATAGTGATAACAACATAAAACAACTCATCGAAACATATTACCAGCAATTGCTTTCCCCTTTATATTCTCTTGAGTCCTTACAAAAAGAGTGCCAATTATATTTTGAAGTCTTTCGATATATCAATGAGTTATGGGCTATTTGTTTTCTAGAAAAGTAGTAAGTATTTAGGTAATATAGCTACTCATTTCTTGGTAAAGGTACTCACATTGAAATTTAGTAATAAGCAGGTCATTTTATTTGATCTTGACGGCACGTTGATTGATAGCGCCCCCGATTTAGCCTTAGCCATTAATCATATGTTAACGACACTTGGTCGCGATACATTCAGTGATGATTTGATCCGTTCTTGGGTAGGCAATGGTGCTCAGGTTATTGTTAAACGAGGCTTATCGGGAAAAGCTGATTTTGATACAGATTTAGACCCTGTTTTGTTTGAAAAAGCACTTGCTATCTTCCTTACCTTTTACGCAAAAAATCTTTGCGTGGATACTGTTACATACCCTAATGTACGTTCAACGTTAAAAATCCTTAAAGCACAGGGTTATCGTTTGGTGATTGTAACCAACAAACCTTTTGATTTTATCGAGCCAATTTTACAAGGATTACAATTAAGCGGACTGTTCGAGTTGTGCTTAGGTGGTGATAGTTTGCCTGTACGCAAACCCGATCCTTTACCACTTTTGCATGTTTGCGAAAAATTAGCCGTAACAGTAGAACAATGTGTGATGGTTGGTGATTCTAAAAATGATATTTTAGCTGCCAATGCAGCTAACATGCAAAGTATTGGCCTTACTTATGGTTATAACTACGGCGAAGATATTGCAGAGCATAAACCAGATGTGGTGTTCTCTGATTTTGCTGACATTATTGCGACCTTTGCTGTTACCAACCAGTATGATTTGGTGGATTAAGCGTAATGAATTGTGCGACTGGTTCAGCATCAAAGACTGTCCGAATTGGCATTGTGGGGGGCGGGGTTGCAGGAGCAACAGTAGCCCTCTGTTTAGGGAAATTAGGCTTAGATGTTACCCTCATTGAAAAAGGTCCCTCATTAGTTAATGGACCTCCTATCTGCCATCTGCATGCAGGTGGAAATCTGTATCGAGAAATTTCTGATGAGCAGTGTATAACATTGTTACGTGAATCGATTGAACTGGTTCGATTGTATCCGCATGCCGTCGATTACCGCCCAACGGTAGTTGCTACGCCTAAAAGTGATAAAGGAGAGCCACAGGCGCTCTTTGCTCGCTTACATAAGCTACAAAATGAATATCAACATTTAATTGATGAAGATAGCCAAAATAGAGTCTTAGGATCACCTGAAAATTACTTTAAACTATTTAGCCGTGAACAAATCGAAGTTTTAAAAACTCAGCAGATAGTAGCTAAACCAAGCACACTTAACGAGTGGATTATTCCTTTTGCACATCATGTGGAGCTTTCACAGCTGAAGTTTCCAGTTATTATGGTGCAGGAGTATGGCTTAAATCTATTTCGTTTAGCTGCTAGTGCCGAGCTGAGTTTGAAAAAACTGCCTAATTGCTCGCTAAAAACAGAATGCCAAGTAACTACACTACAATCACACGCAAACAACTGGCAAGTTGAATATCTAAACAATGACCAAACAGAGATAACAGAGTTTGATTTTATAATTAATGCGGCTGGTTTTAGAAGCGGTTTAGTTGACGATATGCTCGGTTTTCCACGTCATCGTTTGGTGGAGTTTAAAGCTGCATATGTGACTAAGTGGCAAGGCAATAATCAAATTTGGCCTGAAGTCGTTTTCTTTGGTGAGCGTGGTACGCCTAATGGTATGGCGCAGTTTACACCATATCCAGATGGTTATTTCCAGTTACATGGTATGACAGAGTCGATCACCCTATTCGAAAAGGGCCTTGTAAAGAGCTCTAAAAACAGTGCACAGCCTCAATTGCAACCTCACTTTATTAATAAGATAGATAAAGGCTGGACTGAGTTAGAGATAACTTCACGCACGCAAGGCGCGATTAATCACCTAAGTCGTTTTATTCCTGAATATGCACTACATGCAACTGTTAGTGCAAAACCACTGTTTGGTGCGCAGCAAATTCCAGGTGATGACGCTGATTTACGCGCAGCTGGTGTTTCATTTGTAGGTGAACGTTATGCGCGTTGTGAAATAGTGAAAGCTTCTTCTGCTCCGAATGTTGCGTTACAGATCATAAAGCAACTCGTTTCAATAGGTTATATTGATAAATTGGCGATTAACAGGTTTCTGGAGCGACCTAGTCTTTTAATCACTGAAGCCGATGTTGATGATTATGCTCAAAAGCTCTGTGAAATGCGCGATTACCCCACATCACTTGCTCGCTGTAATATTACAAAAAAGGATCAACTATGAAACAGATTGTTACTGTATCTATGTTACTTTGTTTAACATCGCCAGTAAGTGCAGATGATTCAAACTATTACAGTGCGTTACAGAAGAAAGTGAAATTAGATGGTTTTTATATTGGTGGCGGGGCAGGTCTTACCAGCTTTTGGGATGGCATCTTCAGTAGTGAAGAGGATACTATATCCAACCAAGTATCTTCATTGGAAAGTAAACACAGCACCTTGAAGCTTTACAGTGGTTACAATATCAATCGTATTGTTGGTGTTGAGGCAAGTTACGCAAATTATGGCGTTGTAACAACTAAAGATAGCAATGTGCAAGGGCACCTATCCCCGAGGTCCATTTCAGTAGCCGCCAATGTTGGTTATACTTTTGATACTGGTTTGCGTGCTTTTGCTATTGCTGGGTTATCAATGTTAGATCTTCGCCAATCTGAAGATTGGTTTGATGATCAGTCACACGTTGCTTTTCGCTATGGCTTTGGTGGCGAGTATCAGCCCTCTACCGTCACAGGGTTAACGTTCCGCTTAGCGTATGAAGCGGATGTTTATGCCGTAGCCGTTAATTCGATATATAACAATAGCAACACTGATAACGATATCTATATTTCCCAAATTGGTAGTTTATATTTAGGCGCTAGTTACAAGTTCTAAAACAGTTTATGTTTTCAAAATGCGTGCTCACCAATCATTGGCGTAGTCTGGTTGCTACTAAATAGGCTCGCGTGTAAACGCAGAGCATGATTATCGGTGAGACTAGAGATATAATCTGCAATTACACGTTTCTTAAGAGAGCTATCGCTTTGTTTTTTATAAACTTCCTTTACTTGTTCAGGCAAAAATCTGAGTGGCCCTGCGTTAAATGCCTCAAATAACTCCATCACTATCTGCTGACCTCGGTATTCTAAAATCTGCAGATCAGGACTTTTAATCACGTAATTTAGAACAAACCCTTTTAAGATCTCTAACACTTTAAACATTGCAGTTTCTAAAAATGCGTTATAAGTCAGCAAAGGTTCAACAAAACGTTTTTCTACCACCTCAATCTTGATTGAAGTGATCAACGCGTTAACCAATGCACCAATCGCATCTTTACGTTTAAAATGTTGCGAAGAAAACAGGTTGTTAGTCAGTTCAGTTAATTGATCTGCTAAACAAAAATCTTCAATCTCTGCTAATTGTGTCGCTACTTTTTCCTGCCATAGGTTTTTATTTACAATTCCCATTGCAATTGCATCCTCCAAATCATGAATACCATAAGCAATATCATCTGCTATCTCCATAATGGAACAATCGAAAGATTTATAGCGTGATTTTTGATGGGTTTTATCAGTACTGTTTTTTGTTCTGAGGGTTTGAAATAGCTGTTTATCGTTATCACACAATGGAGATAAAACAGCCTCAAGGTAGTTTTTGTCATGGTCGTAGATGCCTTTGCCTGGCATCCACTCCTCTGTTTTTAATTCTCGAAAATTACGGCTAGTATCTTCGGGGTAAGGTGCACTTATTGTGCTTAAATACACGGGGTACTTCAGCAATCCTAACAAACTACGCCGGGTCAAATTCATACCGTTAAACTCTGTGTAGGGCTCAAGTTGCGTTAAAATTCGAAAGGTTTGCCCATTACCTTCAAAACCACCATCTGCAATCATCATATAGTTAAGCGCGGTTTCTCCACCATGACCAAAAGGCGGGTGGCCTATATCATGGCTTAAACAGATAGTTTCAATGAGATTGTTACCGGGTAATAACGCTTTAAACTCAGGTTGTATAAGCGCTAGGTGGGCAACAATACCAGCACCAATTTGTGCAACTTCTAATGAGTGTGTTAAACGAGTGCGATAAAAATCACTGAGGCCATTGTTATGAATTTGTGTTTTAGATTGTAAGCGCCGAAAGGCGGCTGAATGTAATACACGTGCTTTATCACGTTGATAAACAGATCGTTTGTCGAGGCGGCGTTTTTTACCCGGCTCTTCACTAAGGCGCTGTAACCATTGTTCGTTGATTGCTAATTGCATAATATTTCGCCTATATTATTGATATCGAAAATAAAATTGTAGTATGTGATTGAATTTTTAAATACAAAAAGATGTATAAATTGTAGCTATGTTACTATTTTAGTTAAGATTTTACCGGTATATCAGTTGAGAGAACAGTGGACAAAAATAAAATTGCGATTGCCTTATCTGGAGGTGGTACTCGCGCCATCGCTTATCACAGTGGCTTTTTAAATTATTTAGCCGAGATTGGACAACTAGAGCAGGTCAATAAGATCTCTTCAGTGTCCGGTGGAAGTTTGTTGATAGGTCTTATCTTTAAAGAGACTAAATACAAGTGGCCAAGCTCAAAATTATACCGTGATAGCACCTTTAAACAGATAAAGTCACAGCTAACCACTACAAATTTACAATGGCAACTATTTATAACTTTATGCAACCCTCTAAATTGGCAGTACTGGTTATCACGCGCCAATGTTCTGTCGATGGTGTTAACACGCTGTTGGGGTATTAAAGATAACCTGTCCTCTTTACCAAAAACACCTCAATGGTCAATTAATGCAACGACACTAGAGAATGGTTGCCGTTTTCGTTTTAAAGATGGTAGTTGTGGCGATTATAGTTTGGGTTATGCAAAATCAACTCATGTTTCTTTAGCGAATGCGATGGCGATTTCTGCTGCAATCCCTGGTGGAATAGGTCCTTTGGTTGTTAAAAGTGCTGACTTTAACTGGCTAAAAAAAGTACAGTGGTACGGTGAAAAAGGCAGTGAAGTTGAAGTCAAATTACCCTTTAAGAAGTTGCACCTTTCCGATGGAGGTGTTTATGACAACTTAGGTATTGAGCCATTTTTTGATAGTGGTAAAACTCAAAGTAAAGTAAAAGGGCACAACCTGTATGTATTAGATGCTGGTAGCCCATTGGTGGATAAAAGTAACGGCAGTAAATTTAATCCGCTACGTTTGAAACGTATCATTGATATTACCATGGAACAATCACGTGCATTAAGAGTACGCAGTTTTTTACATTATTTGATAAGTGGCGAAGGAGATGGTGGCTATTCGGTTATTGGTCAACATGTACAGCGTCTTTTACCTAAGCAGGATTTAAACCTAGCAAAATGGTTATCTGAGAAGTCTGTTGCTCAGGTTGAATCATATCCAACTAACTTAAAGAGAATGTCAGAAAAAGATTTTGATCTGATATCACGCCATGGTTATGAGTCAGCCAAAGCGTTGCATATCAAATCAAAACTGGATTAAGTGATTTTCCTATTTACCAAGCGTTGCTTTAAAATCTTGATATGTAAACTCATTGAGTAGTTCAACCTCACCATTAACACGTTGATAATAGATACTTGGCATTTTTAGGCCATTAAACCAGTTTAGTTTTACCATGGTGTAACCTGCGCTATCCATTAGATGTAATTTTTGCCCAATTTCAAGTGGTGCCTGAAATTGTGTTTCACAGAATTGATCACCAGCAAGACAAGAACAAGAACCTATTACGTATGGAAATTTACCACTTTCTGAGGCCTCTTTTACTGAAGCTGGCTCATCGTAAATCAGCGTGTCTAAACGGTGTGCTTCGGTTGCACTATCAACAATGGCTGTTTTTTTCTCATTTTCAACAATATCAATTACGCTTACGACTAGGTCTGTTGTTCGAGTGATGATCGCTTCACCTGGCTCTAGGTAAAGTTGGATATCATGTTTTTCACTAAAAGCTTTTAATGCACTCGCTAGCTTTTCAATAGGGTAATCTGGGTAGGTAAAAAAGATACCACCGCCGAGACTTAACCATTTAAGCTTGCCAAGGTACTCGACAAAGGTGGTTGAGATATGCTCAAGGATTGCGATAAATGCATCTACATCTTTGTTTTCACAATTCATGTGAAACATAAACCCTTCGACTTTATCGAGCACTGAGCTGTCTAGTAGCGCTTGTTTAACACCTAGGCGCGAGTAAGGGCGAGTTGGGTTTGCTAGATCTTGTCCGGCTTTACTTCGTTCAGGGTTTATACGTAAACCTAGAGAAGCGTGCTCTGTACAGGAGTCAAAATGTGCCTCAAGCTGTGTCAGTGAATTAAAGATGATTTTGTCTGACATGCCTTTAACCGCTTCAATATCGGCTTTAGAGTAACCCACACTGTAAGCATGTGTTTCACCACCAAACTCTTCATAACCTAGCTTTACTTCATACGGGCCAGAACTTGTTGTGCCATCGAGGTAAGGTTTAATGGTTTCAAAGGTGCCAAAAGTAGAAAAGCATTTAAGTGCTAGCACTAATTTAGCACCAGATAGCGCTTTTAATTTTTTTGCTTTCTCAAGGTTATCGATGAGTTTATTTTCGTCGATCATGAAGTAGGGGGTTTGAAGGTTATCTGAATTCATTTGATTTGCACTTATAAATAAAGGAGGCTAGAGGCTTAGAAAGCTAGAAGGTGATATTCAAGCCTTCCAGCTTTAAAGCTGTTTTTAAGCTTCTAGCTCTTGCACTTGCCATGTTAGGCCGATGCGTGGCATAAGATCAAGGAAGTGATCTGGGTTTAGCTGCTCAACGTTGTACAGTCCTTTATCACTCCATTTTCCTTGGAAGTAAAGCAGTGCAGCTGTGATTGCAGGAACGCCTGTTGTGTATGAGATAGCTTGATGCTCAACTTCAATATAGGCTTCTTTATGATCACAGATATTGTAGATAAACACACTTTTTTGAACACCGTCTTTCTGACCACGTACCCAAGTACCGATACAAGTTTTGCCCGTGTAACCAGAAGCAAGTGATGTTGGATCAGGCAGGATAGCTTTTAATACTTTAAGTGGCTCAACGGTAATACCATCAACCGTTGTGATTGGCTCTGGGTTTAATAGGCCAATGTCACGCATTACGTTAAAGTAGTTAAGGTAGGTGTCTGAGAAACCCATCCAGAACTCGATACGTTTTGCAGGCAGATATTCAGCCATTGAACGCACTTCATCGTGCGCCATAGAGTAAACTTTCTGTTTACCTACCACTGGGAAATCAAACTCCATCATACGGCTATGGCATGGTACTTGGTGCCATTTTTTATCTTCATAATAGAAAGAGTCACCTTGGATCTCTAACATATTTGTTTCAGGATCAAAATTGGTCGCAAATTTCTGACCATGATCGCCCGCGTTTACGTCCATCACATCGATACTATCAATCTCATCAAATAGATGTTTATGTGCGTAAGTTGCAAATACACTTACTACACCTGGATCAAAACCTGCGCCCAAAATACCGGTAATGCCTGCTTCTTTAAAACGCTCTGCAAATGCCCACTGTGGATCGTACGCTTCAGGTACTTGTTGCCCTTCACTACAAAGATCAGTTGCTACCGATGTATCTAAGTAAGCAGTTTTAGTTAAAACACAGGCTTCCATGATTGCAACGTTCACCCATGGAGGGCCTGCGTTGATTAATAGATCTGGTTTAACTTCATTAATCAAAGCAACTAACGCTTCCACGCTATCTGCATCAACCGTTAATGCTGTTAGTGTTTTACTTGTATCTTTTAGGTTGTTGCGCCCCTTGATAGAGCTAATGATTTTTTCACATTTAGAAACAGTACGGGAAGCGATAGTGATATCACCAAAAACATCGTTATTTTGTGCACATTTATGGGCAATAACCCAGCCAACGCCACCGGCGCCAATTTGTAATACAGACATTAACTTGTCTCCTGAATTTGTAATAGTTGTTTCGCTGTTGATTCGATTTTTTCAAACAGGGAATCAAAGTCATTAATTGTTAAACATGGGTTTAATAGCGTAAATTTAAGGAACAGTTTGCCATCTACTTTGGTTTCAGCAATCACCGCATCACCAGATGTAAGTAGTTGTAAGCGTAGTGTTTGATGAAGTTGGTTAAACTGCTCATCCGATAACTCACCCTGTTCACTTAAACGGAACAATACTGTTGATAATAGTGGCTGGCAACAAAGCTCGAAGAAAGCATTGTGTTTTACTGAGTCCGCTACTTGTGATGTAAGCGCAAGTAGGTCGTCATACATTAAACCAAGGTTAGCTGCACCTACCGCTTTTAAGGTCATAAACATTTTTAGTGCATCAAAACGTTTAGTGGTAGCGATGCTTTTATCCACCAAGTTTGGCAATTCATCGCCTTCACGGTTAAGGTAATCTGCATGGTGCAGTAGGCTGTTAAAGTTGTTTTTATCTTTAATAAGTAGAGCACCACAGCTGATTGTTTGATAGAAAAGTTTATGAAAATCAACACTGACACTGTCTGCAGATTCAATGCCAATTAAGCGTGCTTTGTGTTTCTCACTAAGCATTAATGCACCGCCATAGGCGCCATCAATGTGTGACCATAACCCTTCATTGCTAGCAAGAGTCACAACTTGTTGTAGATCATCAATGGCGCCGTGATCCGTTGTGCCAGCCGTTGCAACAACAGCAATAGGTAGCAGATCTTGCGCTTTTAAGGCATCGATAGTTAGTTGCAACGCATTACAATCAATTTGGCCTTGGACATTGGTGCCAACGGTAACGACAGCGCGCTCACCCAAACCCATCAAAGCTGCTGATTTTTGTACTGTAAAATGGCTTTTATCAGAGCATAAAATACGCATTTTATGACCATATTCCGGTAAACCATCTTGCTGGATATTATGTTTTGAGTATTTGTTTGCAAACCAGTCACGTGCAAGCAACAGCCCCATTAAATTACTCTGTGTACCACCGCTGGTAAAAACACCATCTGCATTTTCCCCAAGTTTGTAAGTATCACATAACCAATCCACCATTATCTGTTCGACATAGGTTGCTGCCGGTGCTTGATCCCAAGAGTCCATCGATTGGTTCAGCGCTGCAATAAAATGCTCTGCTACCACCGATGCAATGAGTGGTGGGGTATGTAGGTGAGCCATTGTATGCGGGTGTTGTACTAAAATTGAGTTTTTAGCAACTAGGTGATTCACCGTTGAGATAACGTCAATTAAAGGTTCTGTTTGTGATAGGTCAACCGCTTCAAGCTGCGCTTTTAATTGTGCAGGAGCAAGGCCTGAATAGGGTTTATCTGCCTGCTGAAAAAGAGCATTAATACTATTTTGTGTTAGCTCTGCAGCATATTCAAAAGGGCGATTATTTGCACCTAGATGCATAAAATACTGGGCATGGCTCATTATTTAATGTCCACAGCGGCAGAAAATGCATTTGTCATTGTTTCAATCACAAAAGCAATCTGTGTTTTACTGATAATAAGTGGCGGCAGGAAACGTAATACCGCACCTTGTCGGCCACCTTTTTCAATGATCAAACCGTGCTCAAGTGCAACGCGTTGGATTTTAGCTGCTAATTCTGGATCTGCTACAGCTTGACCTAATCTATTTTGTTGACCGGGTTTCACAATCTCAATTGCATTCATTAACCCGCGACCACGTACATCACCAATTTCGGGGAATTGTGCTTGTAACGCGGTAAAACCTGCGCGTAGTTGCTCTCCGCGAAGTTGGGCATTTTCAGTGAGCTTATCTCGTTTGATGATCTCTAATGTTTTTGCGCCACTTGCCATTGCAAGTTGATTACCTCGGAAGGTGCCTGTATGTTCACCTGCATTCCAACAATCAAATTTTTCATGATAAAGAATAATAGACATCGGCATACCACCACCAACCGCTTTTGATAGCACCAAAATATCAGGCTCTATACCAGCCGCTTCAAAAGCAAAGTTATCACCAGAACGACCAACACCACATTGAATCTCATCAAAGATTAATAGTATTCCGTGTTCAGTAGTAAGTCGGCGTAACGCTTGTAACCATTCTACTGATGCTGGGATAACACCACCTTCACCTTGAATTGGCTCAACAATAATTGCAGCAGGTTTAGTAATACCACTTTCATCATCACACAATACAGACTCGATATAACGGATACTCTGTCTGGCACCTGCTTCTCCACCTAAACCAAATGAGCAACGGTAGCTATATGGGAAAGGGAAAAAATGTACATCTGACATAAGGCCTGTACGACGTTCTTTTGCACTCAAACTACCGGTTAATGCAAGTGATCCATTAGTCATGCCATGGTAAGCGCCGTGAAATGAGGCCATAGTATTTCGTTTGCTATACAGCTTTGCAAGTTTGATAGCAGCTTCAACAGCATCTGCGCCAGAAGGACCACAAAATTGAATACGGGCTGTTTTTGCAAAATTAGTTGGTAGAAATTGCATTACCGCTTTAATAAATGCATCTTTACTTGGTGTTGTTAAATCTAATGTTTGGTAAGGCACACCTTCATTTAATTGCGTTATCATCACCTGATTTATTTCACTGTGGTTATAACCAAGTGGCAGAGCACCTGCGCCTGCCAAGCAATCTACGTAGGTTTGGCCTTTGGTATCCTCAACAATTACACCACGCGTTGTTTTGATTGCAATCGGGATACGACGTGGGTATGAGCGTACCTCTGATTCATAGTGTTCTTGACTCAATAACACTTCATCGGGAATTAAATCATAAGGTTTATCAACGACAGGTGTCTCTTGATAATTAGTAAATGCGGTATCGGGTGCAAGATTAACAACGTTTTGCATAACGGAATCCTTAAATAGTTAAAGGGTTGCCATAAAATGGAACTAAAATAGTGGTGTTAGCTTGCGAATTGCAAGGCTACTGGTCTGACTGGGGAATTACTGTGTGGCTCAAGGTTCTGTGCTGAGAGTATTGTTCTTTAATTTATACGGTGGTGTTGGGACACGATGGTGATAGATAGATAAAAACATAATACCGTGCTCCTGTATTGTATAAATGGGTTAATTTATGTGATAAACGCGCGCATTTTAGCATCGTTTTTAAAGCTGGCAAGTGTAAATAACAACAAAAAAAAACATTTGAAGTTAACTGCTTGTAATTATGCAAAAAACTTGTTTTTACGGGTGAAAAATAGACGCAATAAACATAGCCCATACTTTTAAATTTTAGTACTACCAAATTTTTGATAGGTTCGCTATTCTTGAATTTATGTCGATAATAATAAATAAGGCTCTGCTGTGAGTAATTTAAAACAGGTATTAGTAGTTGATGATGATCAAGATATTCGCGAATTACTAGCCCAGTATCTGACTAAAAATAGCTTTGATGTGATCACTGCTGAAGATGGCATTGAGATGGATAAACAATTAGAATTGCATCAGCCAGATCTTATTATTCTTGATGTTATGATGCCAGGAGATGATGGATTTACCTTATGCCAGCGTATTCGAAAAACGTCTAATGTGCCTATCATAATGCTAACAGCAAACTCTGATGAGATGGACCGAGTGCTGGGATTAGAGATAGGTGCTGATGATTATATTGCAAAACCCTTTAGCCCCAGAGAACTACTTGCACGTATAAAAGCGTTGTTAAGGCGTACGTCTTATGTTGGTAATCAAAGTGATGAAAAAGCAGAGCAAAGTAAATCTCGTTTTATCTGTTTTGCAGGCTGGAAGCTAGATACTCAACAGCACGTTCTATTAGATGCAGAAAATGGTGTGCATTCGTTGACTGGTGCTGACTTTCAACTACTAATGATATTTTTAGAAAGCGGTGATACACCTATTTCTCGAGATCAAATTTGCCAAGCACTACATGGCCGTGATGCTTTTGCTAATGAACGTGGCATTGATGTGCATTTAAGTCGCTTGCGAAATTATTTAGGAGATGATGCTAAAGCACCTAATATTATTAAAACAGTGCGTGGTAAAGGTTATCTGTTTATCGCTCCTATTCATGTTGAGGATTAATGACCTATTTTAAACTACTCTTCCGCTCTCTCATTTCACGTATGTTACTACTGACTATATTGTCGGTAGTGGCAGCCCAAGCAGTCAGTAGTTTTTTTTGGGTAACTCAATTCACTGAAAGTGAAAAAAAATCGGTCATTCTTAATGCTCAACACTTGGCAGAGGGGGCTTTAAGCACTATCTCCTTTTTCAAGGATTTACCGTTGCAATATCGTCACCTCGTATTAGAGCAGTTGCGAGGAATGGGAGGAAGTCGATTTTTTGTTTCATTAAACAGCGAAAAAATAGATATAAATCCTATTAATGATAGCCAGCTTAAGAGGCAAGTTATCAACACTGTTAGTGAAGTACTAACAAGCTCATTACCTGAAAAACACAGTTTAGAAATTGAGTTTTCAGCGCCTGATGACCTGCATGTACTGAAAAATGATATTTTGTTGAAGGATCTTCCACCCTCTTGGGGGGCATATTCGCTGATTATTCCTACGGCAAAACCACCTATTTTAGTATTACAAATTGAGATAGCAGAGAATGAATGGTTGTATCTTGCCGCTATTCTACCTCCGCCTTACCTGCTTTCTGAAAATCCGATAATTTCAGCACAACAGATTATCACTTTGATTTTTACTACATTTCTATTACTTATATTTATCTACCTGCTGTTTCATTGGCAGACTAGGCCATTAAAAAATCTTGCTAATGCAGTCTCTGAGATGAGTATTAACCTTGACCAAGCCCCATTAAAAGAGCAAGGGGCATTAGAGATAATTGCAGCTACACGTGCATTTAACCGTATGCAACAAAAATTGCAGCGCTATATACAAGATAGAGAGCTACTTTTTCGATCTATTTCCCATGATTTAAAAACGCCAATCACACGTTTACGTTTACGTGCTGAATTGCTTGATGATGAGCCTTTGACTGATAGTTTCAATCAAGATCTGGATGATTTAGAAATACTCGTAAAAGGGGCGTTACAAAGTGTAAAAGAGACTGACATTCATGAAAACATTCAATCGGTTGATATTATCAAGTTACTTGAACAAATTAGTGAATACCAAACAGACAAAATTAAAATAAGTAACCATCGGGTTTATGCCTATCGTGGCAAACCCTTAGCGTTAAAGCGTTGTTTATCAAACCTTATCTTAAATGGCGTAAAATATGGTGACAGCGTTGAAGTTATTGTTATCGATAGTGCAGAAGAGTTACAGATTATTATTCAAGATAATGGCCCCGGTATTCCCAGTGATGAACTTGAAACCATCTTTCAGCCCTACAAACGTCTGCATGAGGACGACGAAGGACATGGACTAGGTTTGGGCATCGCTCGGAATATTATTCATGCACATAACGGTGATCTACACCTTATTAATCGCTTAGAAGGTGGTTTAGAAGTGATTATAACACTACCTAGAATATACAAAAATAGACTGTAACGTCACGGGAATTAGCTTTTTATATGAAAAATACACTCTCCTTATTCGCACTGTTATTCGCCATTCAAGGCAGTGCTAGATCGCTAGAAGTACTACATTGGTGGACTGCACCTGGTGAGCTTGAAGCACAAGAAATTTTAAAGAAAGCCTTAGCAAAACAAGATTTACACTGGCAAGATTTTGCTATCGTTGGCGGTGGTGGAGACAGTGCATTGCGTGTATTACAGATGCGCGCGTTGTCGGGTAATCCACCAGATGCTGCGCAAATTAAAGGTCCTGATATTGCAGAGTGGGCAAATATGGGCATGTTGAAGCAAGTGGATCACATACTCCCTGAACATGTCTGGAAACAGCAGCTACCAGATATTGTAAAAAAAACCGTAAGTCATGACGGCCACTATATGGCTTTGCCCCTAAATATTCATCGCGTTAATTGGTTATGGCTCAATAAAGCGATATTTGAAGAGCTACAGTTAAGAGTACCAAAAACTTGGGATGAATTTTTTAGTGTTGCGGATAAAATAAAAGCAGCCGGATACATCCCACTTGCTCATGGTGGTACAGCTTGGCAAGATAGCCTGCTGTTTGAATCGGTTGTTTTGTCATTATTAGGAGCAAAGAAGTACAAACAGGCGTTTGTCGAATTTGATAAATCAATCTTAACCTCTGATGAAATGCTGACTGCATTTAAAAAATTTAAGAAACTTAATCGTTATATCAATAAAGATTTACAAGGCAAAGATTGGGTGATTTCTAGCAACCTGTTAACTGACAAGAAAGCAGGCATGCTCATCATGGGGGATTGGGTAAAAGGGATGTGGCATGCTTCTGGGAAAATGGTGATGCAAGATTACCTTTGTGTTGATGTACCTGAAAGTCATGGGATTTTTAGCTACAACATTGATAGCTTTGTTTTTTTTAGTAAAGCCAATGCACCATCAAATATGCTAAATAACCAAACATTTGCGAAAACATTACTCTCTAGTAATTTTCAACGTGCCTTTAATATAGAAAAAGGTTCAATCCCTGTCCGTGTGAATATGGACATGCAAGCATTTGATGAGTGTGCACAGAAATCATATAAAGATTTTTACAGTGCAGAGTTGGTGCCTTCATTTTCACAAAACATGGCAACCAGTAGTTATTTACAAAGTGAGATGAGTAAAATTATCAGTAATTATTTCAACAGTGAACACATTACTGCTAATCAGGTCGCTAAACAATTATCTGTTGCTATAAAAGCGGTTAATAAGTGAATTGCTAAAGTATCTATGAATACGCCCTTAAAATGATATTTAAAGGCGTATTGCACCTACCTATTTTTTCGGCTTCTACGTCGACGTGCTTCTTTTTTTGCTATTTTCTCTTCTGCCTGTTTAGCCATTAATTTTACTACTTCAACCTTTTCAACTTCAGCCATTGCTGGTGTTTCCACACTCAGTGGGCCAAGTGCACCAGAGCGCAGTTCATTAAGTAAAATAGTAGATACTTTATAGATGTCAAAATGGCCACCTGCACGTAAACATCCACGACGTTTTGCAATCGCTTCCATTAATTCGTGATCTGTTTCAGGCACGATCTCAAGCTCGTAACGATCTTTTAAACGGTCTGGATAGTGTTTGATTAAGTACTCTGCCGCATAATAAGCGATGTCCTCATACTCAATCGCGGTATCTTTTATTGCGCCTGTTAATGCAAGACGGTAACCAGAGTTTTGGTTTTCGATCTTTGGCCATAAAAATCCAGGGGTATCGGTAAGCATAATGCCACTTGGTAAACGGATACGTTGCTGGTTTTTGGTTACTGCTGGCTCATTACCCGTTTTAGCAATAATACGATCTGCTAAGATATTGATAATAGTTGACTTACCAACATTTGGAATGCCCATGATCATTGCACGGATCTGTTTATCTTGGCTTAGACGGTTAGGCAGCATCTGCTCACAAAGTTTAGTTATTTGATGAACTTGTTCTGTCTTGCTGGTTGTGATTGCCAGTGCTTTAATACCTTCCTCTTGCTCCATGTAGTCTATCCACAGTTCTGTAATCGCAGGATCTGCTAAATCAGATTTATTTAATACTTTAATGCACGGCGTTTTTTCACGGATTGAAGCAATAAGTGGATTTTCACTGCTATAAGGGATACGTGCATCGACCACTTCGATAATGATATCAACCTGAGGTAAGACCTCTTTAATCTCTTTATGTGCCTTGTGCATATGCCCGGGAAACCACTGAATACTTGTACTAGCCATTTGATTATACTGCCTTTGTTATTGACTTAAGGCTCATGTATTAGTTAATGAGCATTAAGCTAAAATTATATATGAATACGTATAGCTGGTTATTTTAACTGATGGGAAGCAATATAAATATATAATTTGCTTTTTGCCGCGGTATTTATCTTGCTAATGTTAATAAGTGAATAGCTTAACTTTTAAATGCAGATACTGTTAAACTGTCAATAAATAAACACTGTCTTAATCGCTTAATATGCGTCTTTAATAGGAATATAAATGTTAGTAGTAGACTACAAAAGTAAAAGTTATTTTCGATTTCTAAATGACTTACCACAAGTTTCAAAGCACAAAACACGTTTTTTAATCACTTTGAATGGTGGTGATGAAAGTGAACTTTGTTCTGTATTGGAAGATTTTAGTGAATATACACAGGGTACGGTTAAATGCTCTATGTCGATTAACGATAAGGCGTCAAATAGTGCTATTGGGGTATTATTTGATGAAGCACGTCTGAGTCGTGACATTTTACTTTTTAAACAGTCTGATCTGTTATTTGATAAAAAAACTGCTGTAAAAAATTCTCACGAACGTGACAACGGCTTTGATCTAAATAATTTGTTTAAAAGCATTGCTAAACACAACGGCATCGTTGTATTAGCGACAGAAAATAAACAAACCCTCAGCGCTTCAATGTCAACTAAAGTTGATGTGTTAATTCGCTTTCGATTTTAATGTCAAATTGTTAAACACACCTTATTATCGATGCCAAAACAGCGCTAG